>Ga0209270_1000002_pt1:0-182500 | contig 1036783 bp, 939 predicted proteins | sample MTBAKSrepl1MetaG_FD_187456 | JGI IMG/M metagenome (GOLD analysis project Ga0209270, IMG submission 187456) | Enrichment culture microbial communities from Arthur Kill intertidal strait, New Jersey, USA, that are MTBE-degrading - MTBE-AKS1... | ecosystem: Environmental > Aquatic >...
GGCGCAGGAGGCGCCATAACCTGGGGCTGAGGCCCCTAAACGAAGAGGTGTGCAGACCAGAGGTCTACCGGGAATGTGTCCATTAGCAAAAAACAATTCTTGTCCCAAATGCTTTGACGACGTACACCGCTACCAATGGGACATCGTTTTTCCTGACGGTGACTTTTACAAGGGCGGCGTCGGTGGACAGGGAATCTATGTCTCGCCTTCGGCGGATACCGTCGTGGTGTGGTTCAGCACCGGCAAGCAAGCCGAAGAAATCCTGGCGCGTGCGATTGCCAAGAGCCTCAAGTAATCATCCAGGAATCACCAATTGAAACATGCAGGGGTCGCCAGGCTCAATGCCACTGCGCATTAACCATGTTGGCTGACTATGGATCAAATCGGATCGTTTCCAAGGCGCGTTGACCGGTTGAGCATGAGAAGACGGTACCTTTTTTTTTCAACAAGGTGATCGCCTGCGTGGCTTGCTGCGCTTGGTTGTTGCTCGCCATGGCGAGTGCTGCCTGGGCGTCCTCCTCCTCCGCCGGGACGCCAACCAAAACACCCGTTGGAGAGCTGCCCCAATTCGGCGGCCCAGGCAGCGTGGGCGGGACGCTCAACCAGGACCAGAAGGCCGAGGCCGCCATGCCCGGGCGCCCAGGCCCGCTGGAGGCGTATTTCGCTTTCAAGGAAAAGGTGCGGAAAGGGTATGGCTTCGCCTTCGGATTTGACTACAACCTACTTTTCCAGGCAGCCAGCCAAAGCCTGGGCAGAGACACAGCGGCGGGTGGGGCGCTACGCATGTTCGGCCAATGGACCATCCTGGGGCGCGGCTCGGAAAACACCGGTTCGCTGGTTTACAAAATGGAAAACCGCCACCGCTTGGGGGGCGAGATCGCGCCAAAGCTTCTGGCCGCCGAGGTGGGGTACGCTGGGCTGACAGCGGTGCCTTTCTCCGATATCGGGTGGGCCCTGACCAACCTCAACTGGAACCAGCACCTTTGGGACAACCAACTGGCCTTTGCCGTCGGGGTGGTGGATGTCACCGACTACACGGACCTGTATGGCCTGATTAATCCGTGGACCGCTTTCAATAACCTGGCCTTCACCACCAACCCCACCATCCCTGCGCCTGACCAGGGCCTGGGGGTCGCGATGCGCATTACCATTGCGGATAATTACTATGTGCTCGGGGGCATCGCCGATGCCAACGGTGACCCCACGGATCCTGGCAACTGCTTCTCATCCTTTTTCGGCGACGCCGAGTACTTCACCCATATGGAGGTGGGTTGGGCCCTCTCCTACGCCAAACGATTTTCGGACAACATCCACCTGACGGCCTGGCATGTGGACCGGCGGGAGAATGCGGGGACCGATTCCGGCTGGGGTCTGGCCTTTTCTTTCAGTCGATTGTTTGCGAAAAAATGGGAGCCGTTTTTCCGGGCCGGATACGCCCAGGACGGAGGCACCCTGTGGGACCGCTCCCTGAGCCTGGGGCTGGGTTATTATTCCAAGCCCAACGGAAATCTGCTGGGCGTGGGCTTTAGCTGGAGCCGGCCTTCGGAAAGCACCCTCGGGCCAGGTCTCGATGACCAGTACACCGCCGAGGTGTTTTACAGGATTCACCTGTTTGATGTTTTGAGCATCACCCCGGATCTTCAGATGCTCGTTGACCCCGCCTTGAACCCTGATAAGGACCTGGTGGCCGTGTTCGGCGTACGCGCAAGGATCAGTTTTTAGGTTTCCCAAAGCCTCAAGCCATAGACCACAAGAACAGACCGCATAGCATGCCAATCCTTCCTGAAAAGGAGTTTGGTTAAAGGAGTCGGCTACTCCTTCAACTGGCGTGCCCTCGCAACAACTTAGCAGAGGAATCGCAAGGATTAAGTGAACGGCCAACATTCCACACTCGAACCACCTTCCATTTGAATCCCTATTCATCACTACCCGCCACTTGACACCAGACCCGAATAGCCCATATAATTGGGTCAATAAATGACCCCATTAGGCGCGTTATTGGGTCGTAAGGGGGCCCCATAAAGGACGGATAAATGGGCCAATACGTATGGCAATCAGAAGTCTGGCCGGAATTTAGTTGGGACAGCGCGGAGCTGCTAAGGCCACTGGGGCAGGCGCGCCAGGCGCAGGGACGACTGCTTGGCGAGGTGCGGTTCGGCTTGGGCCTGGAATTGCAAGCCGAGCTGCTCACCCAGGAAGGCATGTCCACGGCAGCCATCGAGGGCGATCACCTGAACCGCCAGGCGGTGCGTTCCTCGGTGGCCCGTCGGCTTGGCCTTCCCACTGCGGGTTTACCAGCGGTAGACCGGCGTGTGGAGGGCTTGGTGGAGATGCTCCTGGACGCCACCACGGGTTATAAGGAGCCTTTGACAGCCAGCCGCCTGTTCGGCTGGAATGCGGCCCTATTCCCTACCGGCTACTCCGGCCTGGTTGCAATAACCGTGGGCCGCTGGCGCGATAGTGACGAACCCATGCAAGTGGTGTCCGGACCAATGGGCCACGAGCGTGTACATTACCAAGCCCCGCCTTCCCAGCAGGTGCCCACAGAGATGGACAGGTTCCTGGCGTGGTGGTCTGCGCCGCCCGCCGGCCTGGATGGGATGGTGCGCGCTGGGCTGGCCCATTTGTGGTTCGTGAGCATCCACCCATTCGAGGACGGCAACGGCCGCGTTGCTCGCGCCATAACCGACATGGCCCTATCTCAGGACGAGGGCAGCGGCCAAAGGCTCTACAGCATGTCCCAGCAGATCCAGGTTGAGCGCGAAGCTTATTATGATGTGTTGGAGCGGACTCAAAAGGGGAAAGGGGACGCAACCGATTGGCTTGCATGGTTCCTGGGATGTCTGGCCAGGGCCATTGAGCGCTCGGAAAGCCAGGTCGCCCTTGCGGTGAGCCACAGCAAATTTTGGCAACAGCACGCAGGGGCGGGGCTGAGCCAGCGGCAGGTGAAAGTAGTCAAACGGCTTCTCGAGGCCGGTCCGGACGGGTTTGAAGGGGGGATGACCAACCGCAAGTATGTAGGCCTGACTAAGGTTAGCCGCGAAACCGCCAAGCGCGATTTAGCCGACTTGGTGGACAGAGGCATATTGAGGAAAAATCAGGGCGGTGGGCGCAGTGTGAGCTACAGCCTAATTTGGCCGGACGAAAGGCGGGAGGGCCAGGAATAGCAGGGCCCGCTATGGGCGCGCTGCGGCGAGCAGGAGGAAGGGCGGCCGGCGTTTTTCCTTTCCCAGCTCGGGCCTGGAGGTCAGGGACTCGGGTGTAGGTACCGGCTCGCCCAGGTGCTCCAAACGGAAACCCTCGGCGATGAGGGTGTTGACGTAAGTTGCAACGGTTCGATGGTACTTTCTCACGCTTTTGACAAACCAAACCGTATCCCGGCGCCCCTCCCGCATGTAATGGTCAAGGGGCCAGTGAAGCGCACTACTCTTTTCATCGTAAGCCCAACCCACGGGGTTGGCCGTGCAAACGGGATGCTCGACTGAAAATACAAAGCGTCCCCCCGATGATAGGGCATCATAGACCCGGGAAACAACCGCCTGGTAATCGGCGACATAATGCAGGGCCAGGGAGGACACCACGACATCGTAGGATCCCGGCTCTGGTGTGTAGTCCTCAATCGAGCTGTGCAAGTAGGTAATTGCCGGGGCGTCGGTCATCCGGGCCGCCTCCTCCAGCATACTCCGCGATACATCGACGGCCGTGACGCATGAGGCACCGGACTGGCGGGCATGCCTGGCGAAATAGCCAAAGCCGCACCCCAAATCAAGGATGCGTAGTCCCGCGAGGTCGGGCAGCAATTTTCGCATGGCAGGGACCTCAATGGCGCCATTGAGGCCGGTGTCGTTTTGCCGAAGCGCCTTATAGCCGGCGTAGAAGGTGGGATCATCGTAAATGTTTTGCGGCTCGTGCCCATGCTCTGCCATTACTCATCCCCCGGAGAAACCTGCCAACCGTTATTCCTGCCTCCAATAAAGGGTAGCGTTGCTTTTCTAAACCGCAACGTTGGCCCAAGGTCATTAGTTCTTCATTCCCCGTTCATAGCCCCGCCCAGGCACTCTCTTCATTCGATCCCTGCAGACAGAGCCGTATCTATAAATGCTCAAAGCAACTTTGGTTACAGGTTGCGGATCCGAGGTGCTCATAAGGCATAATACTTGGTTATCAGAAAACATTCACCGCTTGTTAACACATCCCATGACCAGCGAGACACCATGAATCTCACGACCGCATTCAACAATTTCCTGAAAAACTGCGAACGCCAGGGCCTTTCCAGCCACACCTGCCGATCTTATTCATCTGATTTGAATGATTTCCAAAAATGGTTCCTAGCCTCCGAAAAGGCAAAGATGGATAAGGCGGCCATTAGCCTTTGGATCAGTGACATGCGCGAACGGGGCCTGGGGCCGGCGACCATAAGGCGTCGGGTTGCCTGCCTCAAAGTTACCTGCCGCTGGTTGACAGAAGAAGGCTTGCTCTCAACCAACCCGTTTCACCACCTCAGGACGAGAATACGTATCCCCAAAACGCTGCCCAAGGCCCTTAACCATTCGGAGTTGGAGGCCCTTTTGCGGCAAGCCTCCTTAGAAGCTGATGGTGCCCACGGGTTATCCAAGCTAACCATTTGGCTTGCGGTGGAGATGTTGTTCGCCACCGGCATAAGGGTAAGCGAGTTGTGTGGCATTCGCCTCAAGGACCTCGATTTGGAAAACGGGACCATCCGCATACATGGCAAGGGCAACCGGGAACGCCTGGTTTACCTCGTGGACTCCGGGGTCCAGGCACTGCTCAGGCGATACCTGAAGGAGGACAGGGAGTTATTACCAAATTCGGACGCCTTGTTACTGACCAGCCGAGGGACCCCCGGCACGCCGGACTTCATCAGGCGCAACCTGCATGCTCTGGTCGACAGGACCAGGATAGACAAGAGAGTCACGCCCCATATGCTGCGGCATAGCGCCGCGACTCACCTGTTGGAGGCTGGCATAGATATACGGTTTGTGCAACGTCTCCTGGGCCACAGCAGCATATCCACCACTGAGATATACACCCACGTCTCAGATGTGAGCTTGCACGCCTTGCTAGCCGAGAGGAATCCAAGGGGTAGCTTGAACCCGTGATAACTAAGAATTATCGTGCAAACCCTATGGGCCATTTTTCGTCTTACTCGGGCCGACTCCTCAGTGCTTGGTTTCCCCTGCCTGCTTATTCCTATTTATGCTAGAACTAACAATCTAGAAGTGAGCATTGGGCGTGCGATCCCGTTACTGTTTATTTGTATGTGCACCTTCATCTCCAACGATTTAGACGACCTTGAGCAAGATAAGATTAACCATCCAGATAGACCGCTACCAAGACAACATCTCAATCTAACCGTCGCTGCGGGACTGTATTTTATTTGTTTGGGTATGGCGCTATTTTTAACCAAGTATTTCGTCGACCAACGAATCGCGTTTTGGTACTATTTTTTGGTGGCAATGTCGATTAGCTATGGCTACATTATCGAGTATATTCCTAGCTTAAAAGCACCCTATGTTGCCGTTGCGATTTCAACTCTAATCTTCATAGTTGCCGAATCGTACCCCGATGAAAAAAAGCTTTATTTTGTTGCATTTGCGGGCTTTATGTTCGCTCTAGGGCGAGAATTATGCATGGATATTCGGGACAGGACCGGCGACACTTTGTCTTTTATTAGTACCATTAGTTCGGCCATAATAGCCACTGTAGCCTTCGGCGCGCAGTGCATTGGATTGATCATGCTAATCACCCAGTTTCATCAATTTCGCGACATTTTTGCTACTGGCTCTATGGCTATCGTGCTTGTAGCATCGGGGATCATCTGGTTCGGACTTAACAATCATAAGATTGCCAATAGACTCATGAAAATTCAGATGCTGATTGGCTTATACTTCCTTAATTAGTAGTTGGAATCGTTATTTGCCAAGAATAGGCTGGAGCACCATAATCAAAATTGTAACTCCAATGGGTAAATCGGTTAACGTTAGCTTAAGCCCATAACGAAGCTCATCACGCGACATTTTATCGAATTCGATTAAATAGGAGCGCTTTTCGAAAGCACTAAGCTTCTCATCCTGCAGAGCCTGTTGAAGGATCTTAATTTCACAGTTAATTGATTGACTATACAGCTTGCGCAAGACCGACCTCGGATAGAAATTAAAAATCAAAAGTACAGGCGTCGCGATGAGGGCAGGGAGAACTAAGATGGGCTTAATGCTCTGACCTAAAAAGCTATCAAATAAAAACGGCCCATTAAAATACCCCATAACATGAATGTAAACGAAAATTATAGTCAACGTCGATGTTATGTTTACATACGTATTTACCTCATTTAGTTCCCGCTCTTCGAACAAATTACGCGTAACGGGTGCTGTGAGCAACGAATGAAGCATCATCCCTGCGTAAAAAAGCTTCCTGCCTACATAGACACCCAGTCCGTATTGTGCACAAGCCGCAATGATCATGGTAATTTCTGCTGGCCTGGGAAGGGGAAATCCACAAGAAGAAAATATAATAAACCCTACAACAATGAAGTCCGCAGAGAATGTTATTGATCGCCGAGGGCTTTGAAATCGTTCCTTGTACTTAAAATACTGCGTCGCGGACAGATCATTATTGGCAAAGGCAGCCTCGATAGTATCTGGAATGACATTCTGTGTTCGGGAGACAATTAACGCTGTCCCTAGAATCAAACCGAAGGAAAAGATAGTTTTGAAAGAGGTAGTGTAATCCACGAGAAAAACTTGCACTTCGGTTCTTCCGCTCAACCAGACCAATAGACATGCTCCTATAAGTCCATAAGCCGCACTAGCCCCCAGACCGAAAAAAAGCGTGTTCATTAGCTGGAACGGCGAAATCTTTTGCACGATAATTCTTAGTTATCACGGGTTCGTAGCGCACAGCCACGTGTTGGTGTGTGGTACAAGGATGAGGATGACTGACGTGCTGCAGGGGGGTTGGTTGGAATACGCTTGGAGCTACTCACGATCGCGAGTTAAACTTCCCCCCATTTCAAACCTGGTCTATGCTGTCAAAATTACAACTGATTGTCAAGAAAGCGTTTTTCAGCTTGCGCCTGTTGGCGCCAAAAGAGCGAAAGCGCTATTTTTATTTTCAATCTCACCCGTGTCACCCCCCCGCATACTCCCCCTTCTCCATAACCCTCGCCTGGCCCAGGCCCACCAGGGTCTCTAGCAGCTCGGCCACGCGATCGCGGTTGGCGCGGAGGAAGCACTTGGCCACGGTTTCCACGTTGGCCGGGGCGTCCAGGGCGGCCAGGGCTTGGCGGACCGCCTGAACCTGCTCGGCCAAGGTCTTGGGTCAAGGCTGTTTGGCGGGCTGGGCCTTGGCCTGGGCCTGGGCCTCCATGCCGGCGAAGCCGCGCTGGGCGGGGCGGTGCCTCGGGGTTCTGGTATTCGGATCGGAGCCAGAACACAGAGTAATAAAGCCCAATCTCGCGCCCTCTTGGAAGCCTCAATCTATTCCGTTTGATTGCTATTTGATTGCTAGAGCAAAAATAAGGCTTAGGCGGTTTCGCCTAAGCCTTTGATATCTTTGGAGCCGGCGGTAGGATTTGAACCAACGACCTGCTGATTACGAATCAAATAGTCGGACTTTTACCACCTTGCCTAAAGTACGATGTACTTGTATTTTCGGTAGGTTAACTGTTTGCAATCTTTCCCCTAGTTTGCTAAAATACCCCCAGTTTTTACGTCATCTGCTTCCCATATGCTTCCCAGAATGAAACCTTAACAAACATTGTTTGTGGTGCCATTAGGGAGCAAAAACAAAGAGGTGTCAACATGGCCCGGCTCAGCAAACGTTTCATAAATAATCTCACAACGCCGGAAAAGGACACTGTCTACTGGGATGATGACCTCCCAGGTTTCGGATTGAGGCACAGGCCATCGGGCAAAATGGCCTTCATTTGTCAGTTCCGAAATGCGCAGGGGCGAACCCGCAAAATAACCTTGGGGACCTATGGACGCCTTACGCCTGACGAGGCCCGCATTGAGGCGCGGTCTGTTTTAGTCGAGGTGGACAAGGGAGAGGATCCGGCTGACAACCGAGACGCCAGCCGGCAGGCTCCAATTCTCAAGGATTTCGCAGAACGCTACCTATCCGAGCATGCTGAGCCCAAAAAGAAACCCCGAAGCGTCGTCCTGGACCGGAGCATGCTAAACAACATCATCCTGCCCGCCATGGGGTGGCTGAAGCTGCAGGCCGTCACCCGCAAAGATGTGGCCAGGCTACACCACGATCTCAGGGAGACGCCTTATCAGGCCAATCGTGTTCTAGCGCTACTATCCAAGATGTTCAATTTGGCCGAACGTTGGGGTTTGCGTGACGACGGGACCAATCCATGCCGCTATGTTGAAAAATTCAAGGAAAGGAAACGGGAGCGCTTCCTCTCCGGAGAAGAGCTTGCCCGCTTGGGGCAGGTGCTGGCAGAGGCAGAGCGCGCCGGGGAAGAATCGCCCAGCGTCATAACCGCCCTTCGGCTCCTGATCCTCACCGGGGCTCGCCTTTCGGAGATTCTCGGGCTGCGCTGGGAATGGATTGATTTCGAGCATTGCTGTATTCGCCTGCCCGACTCCAAGACCGGAGCCAAGGATATCCCTCTTAATCAGCCCGCCTTGGAAGAACTGGAGCGCACCCCTCGGCTACAGGACAACCCATATGTAATCCCTGGAGCCAAGGATGGCCAGCACCTGGTCAACCTCAATAAGCCCTGGAGGCGTATCAGGTTGAAGGCCGGCCTGCCAGAGGTCCGCATACACGACTTGCGGCACAGCTATGCCAGCGTGGCCGCCGCCGCCGGTCTGGGCCTCCCCATTATCGGGGCCCTTCTGGGCCATACCCAGGCACAGACCACGGCCCGGTATAGCCACTTGGCCATGGATCCGCTCAGGGCCGCCACTGAGGAAGTCGGGAAACGAATAGCCGAAGCCATGAGCAAGCAGCCGGTCCAGAAGGTCGTGCAGTTGCCGCTTAAAAAGTAACGGTGGCAACCGAGGGCAAAGCCAGCAAAACCACCACCAGGGGATGCTCTCTCATCCCAGCGGTTATGCCATCAACTTATCTGACGTGATAAAGTTATCCAGGTAAGGTAATCCATAATTTTGTGCACCGGAGCACCTGTTGGCGCCAGTCTGGAAATTGTCTTTTTACCTCTCGGGGCGAATGAGACCAAAACTAAAAACTATTCATTTGATAGCTTAAGTGGGCTAATCACTGCTAACCACCGTAGTGGAACCCTTGGCATTTAGGAGAGGAATGTGATCCCAGAGTTAGATCAAGCTTATAACGCTTTGGCATCGTCCTGGGGGAATCGTGAGGATGATGGCAGCCGGGAGTTGACTAAAGCTTTTGTCGGCCAATTACTTCATCACCTTCCGAATATTAACAATCAACATTTAGCAATGTGCGTTAATGCCACTATTTTATTTATTTTATACAATTCTGGAAAACTTCCCTCTAGGCCAGAAACCAGAAGTGAACTTAAAAAAATAGTCGAGAGCTGCGAAACCATGAATGCAGCCTTCGACTCGATGAGCCCCTATACTCATTATATACTCCAGCTTGCATTTTCATTAGGCCCTAATATGATCCCTGTAAGTTCGGCACTTAATGTTAAACTTTTCATAGCTCGCTTTAAATTGTTTACTAAACATATCAGAAATTATATGGAAACACTTCTCGCCATGTATCCTTCCAGGGGGCCACACAAAGACTTCCCATTCGAACAACTAATTGGACAACTTGCCTTAGCTTATGAGGCCACCAGCGGCAAGCCAGCGAAGCGTGGCGTGATCGCCGATGGCAACCACAAGGGCTTTCATGGGGAATTTTTTGAGCTTGTCCTAGGATGCACCACGGCTTTGGGAAAAGAGTACCACAGCAACGATGCGCTGGGTGGGAGGATCCGGCGCGTTTTGAATAAGATGCGCAAAAAAGCTTAAATTATCTACGCGATGACAGTTTAGATTAGTTTTTTATGATTATTATTTGCGAAGACCTTTGGCGTAATAAGTATCGGGTAAAAAAAGGGAGAAACTGTTTTCGCGAAGAGAGTTTGTCTCGCTGAAAACCCTTGAACATAACTCGCTCAAATCACTATAAATCTGCTACATTTCATCATCCAACTACGCTTCAGCTTGCGCTGTAGCAACACATAAAAGGAGCATGGATGATGAAGCCGGCCCCGACCTTTCTTACCACCCAACAGGCTGCTCAATTATTGCAACTTTCACCCCACACCCTGGAGAAGATGCGGGTGACTGGCAATGGGCCTACCTATGTTCTCATGGGCCGCCTGGTGCGTTACAGATTAGATGAGCTAATGGCCTGGGCGGACGCGGGGGCCCGCCGCTCCACCTCGGATCCCGGTCCTGATCACGGCAAGGCGGCCTGATCATGCCGTCCGTGGGCGAACTGGCCCTACCAGCCGTGAGCTACGAGGAAAGACAGGCCCAGCGTTGGGAGCGAGACCGGCGCTGGGCAGAGGCTCAAGCTGCCGGCCTGGTCCCAAAGTGGCAAGCACGCAGAGCTCGCCTCAAGATCCGCAAACAGATCTACTGGGATGCCTTCCTCCATTGGCTGGGGGTGGGCTCTGCCAAATGAAGCGGAGCCGGCAACGCCTCGACTTCCGGGCCATAAACTCCGCCGCCCTGGGGGTGCTGCCTTCCTTGCTGCACCGCTGGCTGCCCGAGGGCCAGCCCCAGGGCGGGGAGTACGTGGCTCGCAATCCCCGCCGTGATGACCGCCATCCAGGCAGTTTTCGCATAAACCTACAGACCGGGCGCTGGGCGGACTTCGCCACGGGAGACAAGGGAGGCGACGTGATCTCCCTGGCCGCTTACCTGGCCGATCTCTCCCAGGGGGAGGCCGCCGAGCGCCTGGCATCAATGCTGGGCATTCGCCATGAGTAATGTTGAACAGATGTTTAAGCCGCTCGGCAAGCAAGAGCGAGAGCCAGCCGGTCCGAACCAGCCGGCTATAAGTTTCAAGCCCCTTTCCCCCGTGCCAGCAGATGCTCCTTCGCCGGACATCCACCATTACAAGCTGGGTGCGCCTTCTCAGGTTTGGAGCTATCGGGATGTTGACGGCCGGCTCCTGGGGCACGTGCTGCGCTTCGATAAAGAGGACGGCTCCAAGGAGACCCGGCCCCTGGTTTTCTGTGAGGGTCCGGACGGCCAGAGGCAGTGGCGCTGGCAGATGTTTGCCGCGCCCCGGCCGCTTTATGGTTTAGAGCGGCTCCGGGCCCGAATGGAGGCCCCGGTGCTGCTGGTGGAGGGGGAGAAGACGGCGGACGCGGCCCAGGAGCTGTTTCCGGACTTGGCGGTGGTCACCTCTCCGGGCGGCAGCAACGCGGCCGGCAAGGTGGACTGGTCTCCCCTCAAGGGCCGGGCGGTGACCATCTGGCCGGATGCTGACGGGGCCGGGGCCAAGTACGCCCAACAGGCGGCCGCGTTGCTGATGGAGGCTGGCGCTGGGTCGGTCAACCTAGTGGAGCTGCCGGCCGGTCTTCCCCAGGGCTGGGACCTGGCCGATGAGCTGCCCCAGGAATGGCCTCATGAGCGCCGATGTGAATTATTGGAAGCAGCGAAGCCTTTCGTGATCAAGGCTGCACATGAGGCCACGGAGGCACCTCCGGCCAACTGGCCCTTTCGCGTTTCCGAAGAGGGTGTGTTCAAGCGGGTGGACAAGGAAAACAAGGAGACGGGCGAGATCAGCACCCGCTGGATGCGGGTATGTTCCGAGTTGCGGGTGCTGGCCGAGACGCGAGACTTCGACATCCGCAACTGGGGCCGTCATCTGGCGGTGAAGACCCGCGAGGGCGCGGTCAACACCTGGACCATGCCCATGCAGATGCTCAACGGCAACGGCAATGAGTATCGCGGGGTGCTGCTCTCCCTGGGTCTGGAGATCGAGCCCAACACCTTTGCCCGCCAGGCCCTCACCGAGTACATCAACAACGCCCGGCCCCATGAGCGCTGGCGCTGCGTGGATCGCATCGGCTGGCATGGCCAGGTCTTCGTGCTGCCCGATGACGAGATATTCGGCAACGCGGCCGGCGACCGGATCCTGCTGCAAACCTCCAGCGGCAACAACCACGCTTTCAAGACAGCCGGGGACCTGCAGGGCTGGCAGGAGAACATCGCCCGCTATTGCGCTGGCAACTCAAGGCTTGCCTTTGCCCTGAGTGCGGCCTTTGCCGCTCCCCTGCTCCACCTGGCCGGCTTGGAGGGAGGCGGCTTTCACTTTCGTGGGGAAAGCAGCCGGGGCAAAACCACCGCCCTGCACGTGGCCGGCTCCGTATGGGGCGGTGGCGACATGGGCGGGTACATCAAGACCTGGCGCGGCACGGGCAACGGCATGGAGGCCCTGGGCCTGGGGCACTGCGACGCCCTACTTTGCCTGGATGAGATGAGCCTCATCGATGCAAGGGAGGCGGGCGAGGCGGCGGAAATGTTGGCCAACGGCACGGGCAAGGCGCGGGCCAGGCAGGATGGCCTGGGCGCTCCCCAGGCCAGGTGGCGCACTCTGTTTCTCTCCACCGGGGAGGTGGCCCTGGCCGACAAGATGGCCGAGGCCGGTCGCAAGGCCAGGGCTGGCCAAGAGGTAAGGCTGGCCGACATCCCGGCCGACGCCGGCCGGGGGCTGGGCCTGTTTGAAGAGCTGCACGACTTCACCGACCCGGCCGCCCTGGCTGATCATCTGCGCCAGGCAGCCGGTCAGCACTACGGCCACGCCATCAGGGGATTCCTGGATGCCATCTGCCAGGCAGATGCCCAGGAGCTGTCAGAGACCATCCGCAACTACCGCGAGAGTTTCACCGCCCAGGCCTGCCCGCGCACCGCTGACGGCCAGGTCAAGCGAGCGGCCCGGCGTTTCGGCCTGGTGGCGGCGGCTGGCGAAATGGCCATCAGCTTGGAGATCCTGCCTTGGCCGGAGGGGGAGGCTTTGGATGCGGCCCATGCCTGCTTCCGCGCTTGGCTGGAGAACCGAGGCGGCTCTGGGGCCCATGAGGTGGGAGTCATCATCTCCCAGGTGAAATACTTCATGGAGCAACACGGGGAAAGCCGCTTCACTCCATGGGATGCCGAGAAGGGAGCCCGGACCATCAATCGGGCCGGCTTCAAGAAGGCGGTGGATGCTGATCTTATCGGCAGGGAAGGCCACGAGGGTTGGGAATACTACGTCCTGGCCGAGACCTTTGGCAAGGAACTGTGCGCCGGCTTTGACAAGCGCCTGGTGATCCGGGTGCTGCGAGAACACGGCTTCTTGATCCCCGGCAGCGACGGCAAGAGCATGTCCACGCACAAGCCGCCGGCCCTGGGCAAGCCCATCAAGCTCTATCGCTTCTCTCCCTCCATCCTGGCGGATGAAGAGTCATGAGTGAACTGGACGGGCCCGCCAAGCTGAAAAGATGGATGGCCCAAAACCGGACGGGCCTCATATCCAGGCCGGGTAATCGAGGTAACCAGGTAACCGCATATCTATATAATATAATAAATAATAATAATATTAATGTAATAAGTAGCACCAACCCTGCCTCGGAAACGGTTACCCAAGCGCCTTTTGGTGGTGTAACCAGGGTAACTGGGGGCAGTGAACCTCCAGGCCCACGGTTACCCGAGTTACCAAAAGAAAAGGCTTTAGGTAACCAAAGTAACCCTGCAATATCAAGTGGTTTACCCCAGATACCCCGATTACCCGCTTCTGCGGGAGAGGGAGAGGTAGATCTCGAGAGGACCTTTCTTTCGGAGTTTCTTTCCTGGATGGATGCCGAGGCCGTCATGTGGCCCCGTGAAACTAGGGTGGTGATGCTCCACATACAGGAATGGTTTCGAGGTCAGGGCTACCGTGATCCGGCCGACCTGATCCTGGCCTTTGTGACCGTCCAGGAGCTCATGCGCCGTAAGGGCGGGCCTGTTGTTCTGGCTCCGGAGGCTGCAAGTTTTGAGAAGCTCGCAAGGGAGGTTTTCGGGGAGGATGTGGTGGTTTACTGGGCTCCTGGAGCCTTGCCGGAATAGACACATAGCATATCTCATTGTTATTATGGCATTATATCGCCTTACAAACCTTAACAAAACTTAACATGCAGGGTGGGCGGTGGAGGGACAAGGGCGTAACAGCGCTCTGCAAAAGTAAGAGCCTGGCCTTGCCTTTGTTGAGCAGGAGTGGCTATCCAGGATGGGTGTAAAAGATGCGAGAGAGGGTGCACTGGAAGGACAAATGGTGGCAGTGCGTGCGGACCGAAAAGGCAACATATTGATTGCACACAAGATATAGGCTGAAATACCTTTAGAAAACTTTAGATATGGGAATGCGAACACTTTTCAGCAAGTGAGGCAAATGGTGTTACCGCGAGGATTCGTATAATCATTATTGAAACTTGCTCTTTATTATCCAAATAGGCTATGCTCCCTTCCATACTCGAGCCTGCCCTAATGCTTTGAGTGATGGGGGATCATGCCCTTCCCCCAAACCAAAATACATCACGATGTTGCATCTTAGATTGCCTAACCGCCCATCAGCACGGTGGATGGCCGGGTTGATATGGTCAATGTTTATGGGAGTAACTCGTGCTGCATAAATCGCATGTCAGGATTCCACTTGTAATATTGACCTTGGCTCTCGCCTTTTTCTTGCTTGCGCTTGCCAACAATTCCATCGCTGGTAAGGACAAAATCCTCGAAGTCGGCATAACCCAAATTGTAGCCCACCCTGGGATTGATGCGATACGCAATGGGTTTATTGCTGGCATGAAGGAACATGGCTTAGTTGATGGGCAGAATATCAAATACGATTTTCAGAACGCCCAGGGCCAAATGCAGGTAGCCGTAAGCATCGCGCAAAAATTCGTTTCCGACAGGGTAAACCTGATTTTCCCAATCACAACACCCTCCGCCCAAGCGGTGATTAAGGCCGCACGGGGAACTGATATTCCGATTGTGTTCGGTGCGGTTACCGACCCCGTAGCTGCCGGCATAGTGAAAAGCTTTGAAAAGCCTGGTGGAAATGTCACCGGGACCAGTGACGTGCTTCCTATCAAAGCTCAATTCACGCTGCTCAAGCAGGTCGTGCCCGATGTCAAAACGGTTGGCGTGGTGTTCAACCCTGGTGAAAGTAACGCAGACTTTGTCATGGGCCAGGTTGAGCAGGCAGCCAAAAAACTCGATTTCAAACTGGTTAAAGCGCCGGTAGCCAACACCTCCGAGGTTCAACAGGCCGCCCAATCGCTTGTTGGACGTTGCGATGCTATTTATTCTGGAGCTTCCAATACAGTCGATGGAGCCATAGAAGGGCTTATCAAGGTCTCCGAATCTAACAAGATCCCCTTGCTCATGGCGGCTTCTTCCAGCGTGGCGAAGGGGGGCTTTGGCACTGTAGGTTTTGATTATTTTGATGTCGGCAAGAAGTCAGCTGATCTCGCGGCCATGATTTTGCTGCAGGGCAAGAAAGCCGGCGATATCCCCGTGGCCCGTGTAACCAACTACAAATATTATTTCAACCTGAGTGCAGCGAAGGCCACCGGAGTAAAAATACCTGAGGATCTGCTCAGCAAGGCGGCCAAGGTATACAAGTGATCTGGCCGGTAGCATCATCGGCCTTACAACAGGGCTTCCTGTTTGCTTTGGCCATCTACGGGATTGTCATCTCCTTTAGAATGCTCAATTTCCCTGACTTGACGGTGGATGGTAGCTTCACCCTTGGAGCAGCCGTGTGTGCCGTTTCCTTAGTGGGTGGATTTAATCCCATCGTTGCCATGTTTTTCGCTGCAATTGCAGGGTTCTTGGCCGGCACCGGAACGGTAATACTCCACCGCAAACTGGGTATCAGCAAACTGCTGTCCGGCATCCTGGCCATGATGGTACTTTACTCCATCAACTTGCGGGTTATGGGTCGGGCCAACATCTCGTTGCTGACCACTCCCAATATCATGTCGCCACTCGAATCTTTGGGTATCAACTCACCGGCCTACCTCGTCGGCCTAGCCATACTGCCAATCACTGTTTTGATCCTATGCTGCTACCTGGCGGCAACCCACTTAGGTCTCTTCATGAGGGCCACGGGTGATAACGAATTCATGGTGCGCGGGCTGGGCGTGAACACTGATTGGCCGGTGTTTCTTGGTCTGGGATTCAGCAACATGCTGGTGGCCATATGCGGGGCCATGGTTGCCCAGAGTCAAGGCTTTGCTGACGTGAGTATGGGGATCGGCTTAATCATCACCGGGCTGGCGGCCTTGATCATTGGAGAGACGGCCATGGACGGGCTTTCTGGGCTACGCAGGATGATCTGGAGGCACCGTTCAAATAGTCGCTGGGCCCTGTTGCCGTGGGACACATTCAAGCAACTGGGCGGCGCTCTTTTGGGGGGTCTGCTCTACTTTCTGGCAATCGGCATATGCCTGCGCATTGGCTTGGCCCCCACGGACCTCAAACTTGGTACGGGGGCATTAGTCATACTTGGCATCGCTCTACGCTTCCGGGGCGCCACAGTAGAAAGCTACGCAAAATCAAACTGGTAGGAATATGAGGGGGGCATCCGTAAAACTTGAAGACGTGACCGTGGTCTTTAACAAGGGCACGCCCAATGAGACCGTGGCCTTGGATGGAGTCAACCTGGAGATTTCGCCGGGTGAGGTGGTCATTATTCAAGGTGGTAATGGTTCTGGCAAGAGTACTTTGATCAAAGTTATTGCTGGGATTTACCGCCCCACTGAAGGCAAAGTATTTATTGACGGAAAGGATGTCACCAAACAAAAAGATTACGTGCGTGCCCGTCAAATTAGTTTCGTACACCAAGACCCATTGATGGGAACGGCTCCAAGTCTTAATTTGTATGAGAATCTAGCTCTAGCCGGTTCTCGGAAATGGTGGAAGCCTTTTCCTTATGGATTGCGTCTTGGGAAGGACCAGATAGAAGCCCTAAAAAGCTCGGGATTGAGGTTGGAAACTCGCTTGCCGGTTATCCTGACCAACTTTTCTGGTGGACAAAGGCAAGCGATAGCTATTGGTATCGCCTTTTCTCGTCACTCTAGGTTGGTATTACTTGACGAATTTACAGCTAGTTTGGACCGTGATACTTCCAGAATTGTAGCTAAAGAAGCAATGATAAAATCTGGTGAAACTGAGGCAACTACCATAATGATTATGCACGATGAAGGTCTTGCCAAAAGCTTAAATTGCAAGTGTATCATATTCGACAAGGGAAATATTTATGCCTACAATAAATCTTACTTGTAGTTTTTTACTTACACATAAAATGGCTATTTTATGAAAAGTGAAGATCAAAAAAATAGACTGGCAGGCCTAGGCATTGAAACCCGCTCCGATTTCATGCCGGAAACATTATGGCAGTTCCTTAAATCAGAATATGCGGAACACAAAAAATATTTTATATGTGGCATTTTTGTAATTGTTGTCCTAGCAATTATTGCTTTTTTTGTGCTTCACCACTCCCCATATACTTTAGTGCCTATTGAAATATTCATTTTATTTTTTTTACCATTTTTGGTGGCTTTTTTACTGTATTTTAGGAATATAGTAATAATTCCAGCCTATGAAAGCAGAGAAATACTCAAACAAAACCTTGAACCTATGTTTTTCAAATTAATGCTATCTGTTTTTAATGAAGGAAATATTGAGTTACAAAACAGCTTAAATATTTTAGACAAACAACTGGCATTCGGGAGATCAATAACCAACGCAACTCCCGTCAAAATTATGCAATTAGATGCCATCAAGGAAGTGCTTATCCACACTACAAGTGACAAACAAGGGCCACTACACGTTTTACATGCGGTTGACACTTCCCCACCAATTTTATGGATATCTAATGGCATTTTACAATATGATTCTGTTCTTTCCTTATGGTCCAGGAAAAGACTATTTGAAATGACTAGACCTGAAAATATGCTTGACCTGATCGGCACCAATCAAGCCAAATTTGACTTTGTATGGCCAAGCCCCAATAAGTTGGGATGGCCTTATCCCTTGGTTTTCAGTGATCGTAATGATAGAATCGGTGTACATTTGCCTGGCAGGATTGAGCGGATATTTATTTGGGCGTTAGATGATATTCGAGAACTTTTTGGAGCCCATATAATTGCCTATCATTATATGCGAGGTAACAAAGTAAGAATTATACCCAAGGAAGATTATAGCAATAGAGATTTACTAAACAAAGTCAGAGACTTTGTTTTTTGGGATTGCCATTCAGCAACCTGTCAACCCGCGTGCCATCCCGGTGACGAACGTAATTCTTGTATAGGATATGAAATGGCTTCAGGAGCACGAAAAAGTACTATAATTAACGGACAAAAAGAAACTAATATTGATATTGATTTTATTGACCCTTCGAGGAGAAATGAGGTCCTTGATGTCTGGAGTGCCTTACATTCAGCTTCTATTGGCGTGGACGAAATTGTTCGTATTTCAAACTTAAAATTTACAAGCCCCATGACTATCGCTGAACAGATTAGCTCTTATCACTATGAAGAACATTTCAGGTTATGATATACCCGCTACAAGGGTACTTCTTAATTTCGTTTAATAAGACTAGCATAACATCGGGGAAACCATGATTTACAAGCATCCCTTGATAATAACCGTGAAAATCAGCGCGCCTCCCTTATCAGCCAACTTTTCGCCGCCACCTATCTCTATCGTACCTCCGGGCAAAAGCCCTTGGCCCGAGGCCAAGCGGAAGCCATCTGAGCACTTCCCAAAAAACTCAATTAACTCTGACGGCCAGGGCGATGCATGAGGAAACTAAACGAATTTCCCCACGCCGGCTGACCGATCTTTGGTTACAACGTTCAGATGGTCAGGCAGATGTTCTTGGCGACTCCGCTCTCTACCTTAACCATTACCTGCTAGATGAGACGGCCTCATTCATTTGGTCTCGTTGCGATGGCCAGACTAGCGCATGGGATATTGCCCATGCGCTTGCTTCTGAGTGCGAGGGGTCAGCGCCTCCATTCGAAGAAGTGCTTTCCGATGTGATGGAGGCCCTGCAGGGGCTTCGCGAACGCAATGTAATAGGCTGGCGCGAGCAAGACCCCTGCGATGTGCTTTTTGTTTCACCCCCCTTTCCTACTACCTATGACCAAGCGGCCCTGGAAGCGCCAGAATTCTTGTCACCGCCACTGGGCCTTGCCTACCTAGCCGCCTATGTGCGCGAAAATGGCTTCTCCGTGGCCATCAAAGACCTGCATATTGAAGGAGTGCCTCCGGAGACCATCGTCGGCACCTGCCGTGCATTGACGCCAAAGGTAATAGGGATCACCGCTACTACCCCTACCTATCCCAACGCCTTGCGCACTGCCCGCTTTATAAAGGCATGGGAGCCAGATACCACCATCGTTCTAGGTGGAGTCCATGCCACGGGCATGCCAGGCGAGTGCCTAAACGACGGCCCCTTTGATTTCGTGGTTCTGGGCGAAGGCGAAGAGACCATGCTGGAGTTATGCCGGCACCTGTTCAATGGCACGCCTGCTGGTCATCAAGAAATCGCAGGTCTAGCCTTTTTAGGCTCGAACGGAGACCTCATCCTAACCCCACCGCGCGTGCCTATCCAGGACCTGGACGACCTACCCTTCCCGGCTAGGGACCTTTTGTCTATGGACCGTTATGTGAAGAAAGGGGCGATATGCACTTCGCGTGGTTGCCCCAACAATTGCAGTTTCTGCGCCTGCCACCTGATTTTCGGCCACCGATACCGGACGCCCAGCGTTGGCCGCGTCTTAGATGAGCTAGAACACCTGCAGAAGGAATATGGCATCCACGAGGTAGACTTTAACGATGACACCTTCAACTGGGACCACCAACGGGTGTTTGATATCTGCCAAGGTATTAAGGAGCGAGGCCTAAAGCTAAGGTGGTCGTGTTTTTGCCGGGCTGCAGAGATGACCCCGGAAATTGCATTCGCTATCCAAGGGGCCGGTTGCGGAGCGGTTCAATACGGGGTCGAGTCCGGAAGCCCCAAAATCCTTAAGGACATCGGCAAACGAGTCAGCCTGCAACAGGTGGAAGGCGCCGTTACAGCTGCTGCCGATGCCGGCATAGAAGCCATTGTTTGCGGAATAATGCTCGGGCATCCGAAGGACACAGAGGAAACAGTAACGGACACCATTGAGTTTGCGGACCATCTGCTGAACATTGGTGCGACTCGTATAATGCTCAGCCTGCTTACCCCTTATCCTGGCACTCAAGTTTACCGCCAACTGGACAAACTAGGAATCCGTCTTTTGACTGACGACTGGGAACAATACATCTTGTCGAGAGTGGTTGTGGAAACCAAATATTTGACCAAAGAGAAACTTAGAGAATTGTATGTCAGAGGTTTGATCCGATTCTTAACCTACGAGAAAACTCGCGAAGGTTTCTGGAAACCAGTCAAGCGCAACATACCCACCACCTGTGGGTGATTTGGCCGAATTATACTATGGATATGAACGATGAAAGAGTAGTCAACCTGGCCAAGATACTGGTCGAATACTCTTTGGAAATTGAAAAAGATCATAAGGTGTTAATAACAGGCCCTGCCGACACTAAACCTTTAGTCCTCGCCGTTTACAAAGAATGCCTGCTTCGTGGTGCCCACCCCTGGCAGCGAATTACCTTTCCAGAAACTGAAGCGATCTACTACCAGTTTGCCTCTACAAATCAGCTCGACTTCCTTTTACCGGTCGATATGGACGTATTGAGAGGGTTTGATCGTTTATGTTTTATACGTAGCGAGACTAATACTTCTCTATTAAACGGGATGGACTCAGCCAAGATTGTTCGGCGTCGTCGCACCATAGGACCTGCCCATGCATTAATGAAAACTAAGCGTTGGTGTGCCACCTTCTTCCCCAGTGATGCACTGGCCGAGCGGGCAAATATGCCTTTGAACAAATTCGAAGACTCATTTTTTAGCATTGTCAACCAAGACTGGACAAAAATAGATCGGGCAGGGAGAGATTTAGCCAAAATTTTAAATAAGACGAATGTTATTAAAATCGAGGGTAAAGACACTGATCTAGAATTTTCCATAAAAAATAGAACCGCAGTTGTTGGCAGCGGACGGTTTAACATGCCGGACGGCGAAGTATATACTTCGCCTGTTGAAAACTCGGTACAAGGCCGCGTTCTTTTTGACCTTCCTGTGGATTTCGAAGGTCACCAAATCAGGGATGCCTTTCTAGAGTTTGAAGCCGGCAAAGTGGTAAATTTTGGGGCCACAGAGGGAGAGTCCACACTCTCTGCCTTGCTGGCGGCAGATGAAGGCGCCTCTAGGCTTGGTGAATTCGCCATAGGCATTAATTACGCGATGACTAACCAACTCGGCCATATCGCGCTTGATGAAAAAATCGGAGGAACATGCCATTTGGCTATCGGGTTTTCACCTCCGGACACAGGAGGGGTCAACAAATCAGCAATCCATTTTGACTTATTGAAGGACCTACGCGACCATGGGCGTATCTTAGGAAACGAGCTGACAATCTGTGAAAACGGTAAACATTTCAACTAGCTTTCATTTTTACTGCGGCAATTTTATTACTTACTGTTTTTTCAAATAATGACGTGCATTTTTATTAACGCTCTAAATTCACCATAGCGTCCTCTGTCTTACCAAATAAATAATGTCGCGGACTGATAAATATGCACCTTGTTCAGTCTAACACCATATTCGTTGCTATCACGATATCGTATGGTAATTAATCGGCTAAGTGTTGGCTTAACCCACAATATATCCAGGATGATTTAACGAGGGAGGAAAGGGTAAATGGAACAAAACGAAAAACTCACTGCCGAGATAAATTACATCATTGTCAAAGTTTTTAGATCGTTCGAAAAAGGTGATATAGACACCTTAATTTCACTATATACAGATGAATCAGGTCTATACATCTTTGGAACCGGTAGTGATGAAAAAGGATCTGGAAAAGAAACCATTAAATTTTTGGTAAATCGTGACGTAAATGAAACGGAAAGTCGAAATGTAACCATACGTGATCTACATGTTGCCGGTAGTGGCGATGTTGCCTGGGCTGCCTTCCAGTGGGGCTCTTCAGTGATAAAAAATGGGCAAAATATCGATAACCATTTGGGCCGCTTTACTATGGTACTGGAACGTCAACTGGGAGGATGGCGAATCGTTCAATCACATGCTTCTTTACCAGACCCCCATCAGCCTAAGGGACAATCCTTCCCCAACCTCTAAGAATTGGATTAAGTGATATTTGGCCCTGTGTCCAGCCGTTAAAGCGATTCACATATCGCGGTGGATGCGGAGCATGGGTTCATTATGGCCAGGGATAGATGTCTGGGGGTGGCCAAGGTGGGGCTGCTGCGCTCTACTTTCCAGGGGCACATGGCCATCCGCGAGGCGGCCGAAGTTTACGGCCTGCTGGCGGCTGAGATCAAGCGGGGCATTCGCCACCTGCCCTGGCTGCGGGTGCCCGGCGGAGGGTCACACCGGTTTCCATCCCAAGTTGCAGGCCTTGCCGCCCGGCGCCAAGGCCAACCTGGCCGCCCACTAGCCCCAGCCTCAGAGCAGACTATAAATACAATAATTTTTAGCTATTAACCACATTGTAACGACTTGATTTAAATAGCGTTTAAAACGTTATGAATATATTATTTCTATGATATATTAATTGTATGGCTACTACCACAGCAGAAGAACTCCTCGCCTCTGACGAATTCTACTTCCAGTGGCACCTTACCGAGAGGTGCAACCGGAGTTGCAAGCATTGTTACCAGGAGGGCCCGGCCGCGCAGGAGCTTCCCCTGACTGATCTTCTACGCGTTGTGGATGGCATGGAAGCGGCCTTGGCCAAGTGGGACAAGGTAGGGACACTCTCGCTCACCGGAGGCGAACCATTTTTACGGCGGGATGATCTACATGTTCTTATGGATCGCTTGGACAGTTCAGAGCAGATCGCGTTTTACGACATCCTCACCAACGGCTCCTTGATCACAGAACCTGAGGCAGAGGCATTGGCGGCTCACGCGCGGCTGCGGCGTGTGCAAGTTTCCTTGGAGGGCGCCACCCGCGAAACCAATGATGCCATTCGCGGGTCTGGCAGCTTCGAATCTACCCTAGCGGCCGTTAGGTTTCTTACCAGCCGGCAGATACCTGTTTCAGTCATGACCACCATATCCAAGGCCAACCAGGAGGAGTTCCCCGCGCTCGTGGAACTTTGTGGGAGAGAGGGCGTGGCCACCCTGGCGTTGGAGCGGCTCATCCCCGAAGGCTCAGGTAGTGACATGGCTGATCAGGTATTGAGTCGCGATGAGTTGCGCCAGTTCTATGAGCAGGTCCACCGCACCGCTTTGGACAGCCCGCCTGTGCGCATCCTACTATATCGGCCGCTTTTCGCCCTATTGGGCCCTGATGACCCTACGGTTGGCGCCCTTTGTTCAGCAGGCAATAACGCCCTGACCGTCATGCCGGACGGTACAGTGTATCCCTGTCGAAGGCTGCCTATTCCCATTGGTCATGCCCTAGAGGACGGCTTTTTTAAAATTTGGTACGGCTCCGAGGTGCTCTGGCGCATCCGTGACCCCAAAAATCTTGGTGGTAAGTGCGGCGCATGCGATTTGATCACCAAGTGCAGGGGTTGCAGGGCCATGGCCTATTTCACGACCGGCGACTACATGGCGGAGGATCCCCAGTGTTGGGCTTGAAACCCGAGTCAGTGCTTGCCCTGTCCGAGCACATCTTGCTCCAGGCCCTGCCAGAGGCGGATCACTTTTATGCTTTTGACGTAAAGAGTGGAGACCATTTCAAGCTTAACAACACCGCTCATTGGGTGTTAGATAGTATAGGTGCCGGCGCAAGGCTGGACGATCTCGTGGGGAATTTTGCCGACGAGTTTGGCCTTGAGCCGCAAACGGCCACCGAAGACTTGTACGAGGTGGTTTCGTTCGCACTGCAAAATAAGATCATCAAGGAGGTTGGGTCATGAAGAATAAGAAGAACGCCTACCAGAAGCCGCAGATCATCAAGCAAACCAAGATGCGTTTCCCGTTGGACATTATCGAAGCCAAGGGCAAGGGCTTAGTTTGTAAGCAGTGCTCTTCCTGCCATAACTGCCGGTAGCTGATCTAAGACTCCGGGCGGCCTACACCTGTCGTATCCTGTTTTTTTGCAAGGGTTAAGTTCGCCCATGTTTCATGGGCTTGGGGGGAGAGGTGTAAATGGGCGAGGGAGATTTCGAGCAACTGGAAGCTCTGAACGCACAAATCGATGTCTGGATCGATCAAGAGGAATACGGAAAAGTCACAAGCGGCCTAATCCTTAATGATGACTGTCGGAATAATTTTGATGAGGCCTTTGCTCATGGTCACTGTACTCATGATCTTGACAATAAATGGCTCAATCTCTTCAACCTAAATAAGTTTCCACAGCTACAACCATCAGAAAACCTCTGTAATAAATTTGACATCAGATCATTTAAAAAGCCCTGGCTCCCTTTATTCTGGGCGAAGTTAATTAGAGCCAAAATACAAGAAAAGGGTAGTGATTGCTATTTTCGACGTTTGGATGAAGTCATTATTTACCTTGAGCGACATCTTCCCAAAATTATAGATGGCAATTTCGCAAAAATAAAGCTAGCAGTTATTTATCTATTGGAAATGTCAGCCTGTGGTGAAGGTCCAGACCAGCGTAGTTTTGCAGAACGAGCACGTAGAATTCTTAAGGAGTACTACGAAAATAAAGTTAACGAAGAGATAGGAGTTGAAAGTAATGCGAAAGAGCACCCGTTGTTTGCCATTTTCTCATTTTATGATCTATGGGCTAGATATAATATCGCTATGGGTTTCCAGCATGAAAACCGCCTTCGTGAAGCAGTCGTTAACTTCAACTATATTATTAACCCGCCCAAACCATTTGATGCCTGGAAAACAACAAATGATAACTCTTCAGCGTGGGACAAACAACGTGACAACTGCTATGGTCGCGAGATCTTACTGTTACCGGCTATTTTGGGAAGAGCTGCCATCCAAGTTCGGCTGCAATTAGCTTACCACACCAGAAAAACTCTCAGTGACAGCAATTTGAAAAAGTGGGGCGGAGATCCCGATAATTATTTTGGTGCCAAGCGGTATTTTGGTGCCAAGCGGTATTTTCTGGTAGCCGAAGCTTTGCGGTTGAGTGGAGACCCAGATGAGTCTATAAAATGTCTAATCGGTGCGGCTAAATTTATAAGCCCACGGTCAAATTTTAGCCAACGCGATATAATTAAAAAATTATCTAAAATAGGCAAGTTTAAAAACATTACTGACCGCGTCATAGACATTAATGTGGCCTTACTTCTTGATCAGATAAGAGAAAGTAAACGCAATCTAAAAAATGACACTGCGGACTCGGAAAAACGAAACAATGAATACAATAATTTTGCAAGACAACTGCCTGATGCCTTTGCTAAATATTGGAACAAGGCAAGGTTCAGCAAAACTAATAGGGACGGGTATTATTGCTTACTAGCTGAAGCGTTAAGCATTCTGGTCGACAATGACCACACCCCCAGCACAGTTATTTTTAGCCTATATAACCAAAACCATATTAGATTGCTAAACAAAAATATCGGCGGAGACCATGCATGCGATACATGCGGAAGGCAGGGCTTAGATCTTCGCCGTCTACCCGGTCCCAAATATGATGACTTTAGAAAAAACCTAACGTTATTTTATGAAAAGGGAAAAACGCTCGGAATAGATTCCTTCGATGCTGACAGGCAAACGTTCAGAGATTTTTTACTTGATGCTGAAAAATCTCGCGAAGATTTGTGTTGGCGAAAAAGAGAAATTTTCAATTCAGCGATAGACAGACCAGATTGTGCAGCGGAATGGTGCGCCCGCTGTTTTGATTATCGGCCTAATGGATTCAAAGATTTATTAGAATGTTGTAAGATCAATTCTATTAACAATGAAAATAATTATATCAATAATAGGAGAGATGATAATAGCCTAAGCCACCGCGATTATGAGCATATCATGGAGCGATGGGAAGAGCACTTTTTAGAGCATCTCAAGTGTAGAAGCCTCCACAATCCGCTAGGCAAATCCCTTCATTTCTTGGGGCTACAAAGATGGAATTCCACATCTCCTGCCCAGGGTAGATCGCTTGGTGGCGGGTATCTTGTTTACCATACTGACCAAATTGGTTGCGTTGACTGGAGTATAGCTATTGATCCTGGTTTCGACTTTGTACGCAATCTGTTTCACTCTGGTTTCAGCCTCTCGGATATTGATCTTGTATTACTTAGCCACGCCCATCTAGATCATGTCCGTGACTTTGAGTCACTGGTCAATTTGTGTTTTGAATTGGGAAAAAGAAAAAGAAATAAAAAATTACACGTAATCATGACTTTGGGTATATATAGACGGTTGGCTCATATAATAGAAAGCCCAGGTTTGCGTAAATTTATCGAACCTTATATTCTAGACATTGAAAAAGAAGTTATTGATAATTTTATTGATAACACCTCTTTTGCATTCGAAGTTATTCCCCCCCAAAGTGGAGGTAACGCACTATCGCCTATTGTTGATTACAGAGATAATGGCAAGGAAAAGATAATTATCAAACCAACCTTGAGTTACCACAACGATTTCTCAGAGTATTCGGACAGCTTTGGATTTATTGTTGAATGGATAGAAGGCGAAACATCTTACAAAATAGGCTATACGGGCGATACAAGCTGGGCTCCTGATATCATGTCAAACTATTACGATTGCCACCTATTACTTGTTCACCTTGGTTCTTTAATTGGCTTCAACAAGGAAGGGCATCGAGAATTTTCTTACTACAACTCACCAGATAAATGTTGGGAATTGATTAAAGATAAAGGTCACCCCTATCTCATGGGCATGCTCAGGTTTTTAAGGGAAATAAAACAACACCGTGCTGATATTTTAATTCTAGTAAGTGAATTCGGAGAGGAGTTGCGTGGTAAAATTAGATTGGACTTAATAGAACGAATGAAAAGTACATACGGCTTAAATAAAATTTTACCAGTAGATGTTGGATTTGATTTATTACTTGCAACAAGCAAAAAGGCTAAAAACCTTTCAACACCTTCCGCTTGGTGTGTCATTTGCAACCAATATATAGAAATACGTGACATGGATTTTGAGAGATATGGACACGATGAAGCTTTGTTCTGTGTATGCCGCACCTGTCGCAAGTCTACCCCATTAAATGTGATTCAAGATAGATTAAGAACCCTTCACGAGGTTGGGCGTAGGTTACTCAAACATAACGACAAGGGCACAAACGGTTATGCCGGATGACTTCATATCGTTCGGTACAGAACGACTTGCGCTATTTATAGCTGATTCTGTTACACGATCTTTGGAACCAGTAAGGATCGCACGCGCCGGCATGGCACTTATAAAAATCGGATTTGGGACCTCAGCCCCTTTCTGGTTGCGTGTGGCTATTAGATTAAAGGATTCACAAAAATCTGACGGCGGATGGTCTGACCCCGAGGAAACCGTTTGGGCTGCCGGTTTGCTGAAGGCTGTTAAAAATGAAACCTCAGAGGTTTACCGAGCTGCAATAACTTGGCTAAACATCACCCGTAACCATACAGGCGGCTGGGGCCGGCACCCTCGGGATCAATCGCGCATCCCAATCACCGGCCTTATAGCAACCCTTCTCCCGGAAGTAGTCACTACAGCAGACCTCGACTGGCTAGAGGCAGAATGGCGTAAAGACTTTGCAGGACAGGTGCGGCTATCATATAAGGGAGGGTTTTTTCTCTTAGCTATGGCTGGCAGGCCGCAATCAAATCTCATCGAAGAGACGATTAAGCATTTGGCCTGCGACCAAAACGATGATGGCGGATTCGCCCCATGGAGGGAGCATCCTATCGGTAGTGACCCCTGGTCCACCGGCGTGGTTCTCTGGGGGCTCTCCAAATGGCCCCACTTGGTAAAACGAGAGGTATACGAGCGAGCGTTAGACTGGCTTGCGGCCAGCCAGCTGCCTTCTGGTTACTGGCCATACCACTACCTAGATGACGGCACCTCTCTGGCTCTCATCGGCGCCACCTCATCGCTCAGGGTTTTGTCAAAATGTGCACCATAGTAGCCGCATTGAACGAAAACCGTCCTGCGATTATCAGGGCTATGACCGAGGCAGTGCGCCATCGCGGTCCCGACAGCCTTGAGGTGTGGACAGAGGGCCGGCATGGGCTCGGCGGATGCCGTCTCTCCATCTTTGGGGATCCGACCGCCAGCATCATCTACCATGATCCGGACACGGGCCGTATCATTCTCCTGAATGGCGAAATATATAACTACGCCTCTCTATGGGGTGACCTCACTTCACAAGGTATTATCAAAAAAACTGATCTTGAAAGCGAGCTGATCGCCAAGCTGTATGACCAGTACCAACTTGGCTTTGCCGCACACTTAAAAGGGATGTTCAGTATCGCTATTCTGGACGGTGACAAGCTCGTTCTTGTCAGGGACCGCTTCGGGATCAAGCCTATTTATTACTTCAAGAGCAAAACCGTCGTGCTGGCTTGCTCAGAGATAAAAGGCCTTCTAAAACATCCCAACGTGACTCCGGCTTTAAACCTTAGCGCTTTGCGCCAAACTAGGGTGTTTGGCTACGTTCATTCACAGGATGAAACACTGTTCGAAGGAATTAGACAGGTCAAGCCTGGCACTGTACTGTGTCTGGATGCATCAGGTGGATCGGAAGAGACATGTTATTCAAAATTACCTGCTGCGCGCTACCAAAACAACATATCAAATCTGGACTATGAAGGGTGCGTCCGTGAGACTCGCAAGCGAGTAATCGCGGCGGCCGAAAGCATGTTCGCACACGGCAGCATGGATAAAGGTGTTTACCTTTCCGGTGGCCTGGACTCAAGCACAATAGCTTTAGTGGCTAAGCGTTACTTAGGCCAAAATTTCGATACGTTTACCTTGGCGGATGATGATTCCTCTCCTGACCTCCTGGCTGCTCGCAAAGTGGCCCATGCTTTAGGTACTGCACACCATGAATTTTCGGTTAACTTGTCGGACTATTGGCATTGGCTGCCTGATTATGTTGCCCATTACGAAAGCTTGATGGCAGGCGGAGTATTCCACATCCAGGGAGGCCTTGCTTTTCATATTCTGTCTAATCATGCTTCCCAGCACGTACGCGTAGCTTTTTCCGGAGAAGGTGCTGACGAACTATTTGGGGGTTACTATTGGGTTTATACACACCCACTGGGATTCTCCGACCGCATAAGAAATAATTTAGCGGAAGCAAAGGGAAATACCATTCTGGAGAATATGGTAGAGGATATTTTCCCCCTACCTGAAAACGAGGACGTTTACCGGAAAAATCTTTTCAACGATTTATTACACGGCGCCCTGAGTAATTATCATCTGCAAAGCGTTGATCGCTCAGCTGGTGCTTTTGGCTTTGAAATCCGACCGCTATATCTTGAAGATGACCTCTCTCAGTGGGCAATGGAACTGCCAATCGAGTTCAAAGTTCCCGATAAACAAAACACCAAAAAAATTATCCGAGATGCATTTCGCAGTGATTTTTCTGACCTTGGCTTGGCGGAGGTCATCAATCGGAAAAAGTTGGGTATGCCAGCGGCCCTGGAGCACCTAGATAAACTTGTGGTCAAAGCTGTCGAGGCAGCAATATCAGATGAGGAATTAGATAGCCATCCTCTGGGCACTCTCCTGGGTTCTAAATTGAACCTGCTTCTATTTGACCTTTTTGAGCAAACTTTCTTCAATAATTGGGATCATCACTCTTCCCCTCCCCCCAAAGATTCTCTGTTGGCCCGAATATGGCCAGAATCGCTTACATAACAAAATACCCTCCCCTGGAGGGGGGTATGGCTGCGAAAGCTTACTGGCTGGCTAGGGCCCTTGGTGAGCGCGGGCATGAAATCCACATCATTACTGACGCAGTCAACCCTGACGACCCTTATCACATTCAGGCCCCCCCTGTTGAGGAGTGCCATCCTCGGGTTCTTATACATCGCGCCTCAAGTGAAGTGCCTTGGATAATTCCTCATGAGCGGCATTCATCACTGAGTCTTCTTGATAAGTCCTTAGAGGTTATTGAGAATATCCAGCCCAATGTAATTTGCGCGGCTTATCTGGTTCCCTATGGTTTAGTAGGTTGTCTGGCCTCTAGCAGAACAGGAGTGCCACTAGTTCTGCAACATGGAGGCTCTGACATAAATAAATTTCTTGCGCCTGGAGTTTGGAATAATCTCTGGACTAGCTACCTTGAACAGGCAAGTACCATTTTAACGGATGTTGACCACCATTCATATTTTTCATCACGTTCACTTCCTATTAAAATCATTCCACCATATGTACCGAACCCTTCAGTTTTTACTTCAAAGTCCAGAGAAAGGAACCGACGGCCACGTTTGGCCCTTATAGGAAAAGCTAACTACTATTGGAAACATAAGGGGTGGCATCGGGTAATCGACATTTGGTTAACCCTGCACGAGCAATGCGATTTCCTTATAGTAGGCCAGGGCTTAGGTTTTGATAGTTTTCGTAAATATGTTCAAAACAAATTGGGCACCGGCGTAAATTGGCGAAATTTCATCCATCCATCGGAGATGTCGAATCTGTTGCATTACATTGACTATCTTTTTTTCTTTGAGGAGGACCTCCCCTATAAAGCGTTTTCAAATTTGCCATTAGAGGCTATACATTGTGGTGTTAAATTAGTTACTGATGGCCATAACTTACTTGAAACATACAGTAACCATGGCCTAGACACCAAAATATTGAGTAATTTTATATTGAACGTTACTAGTGAAACAAAAGGCAACTATGCGCAGATGATACTAAATGATTTATTGGTCCCTCAGCCATCGCTAGCCATTAGCCACCAGGATTTCACAAACTATATTTATATAAACGAAGACACATTACTCGCAGCAACTAAAAAAGCATTATAATCAATCACTATACCGATCTTGCCAAGGATTAGTTCATGCTAGTCTGCCTTTGTTTTTGGACTCCCAATATTGTTATAAACCTACTTTGGGGTGAAAGCGGCAATTCCACCTCCTCATCTACATAATTTCCCAATAAAGCCTTGGCTATTGGGGTAATCTTATTAACAATCCCCATGTCTGGGTCATGCTTTTTGTCACCGATTACCCAAGTTACTTGGCGAGTTGGTTCGTCGCTATAGGCAAAGGTTACTTTGTCACCGACCTCCACTATATACTCATCGATATTTGCGATTTCCTTTTTATCTTCTTTGCCAGAAAAAAGATATTGTTTTATGGGTACTTTTTCACCTCGTTTCTTTTGGAATAATGTCGTGGGCAGCCGATCACTTTCGTTAGTAGGGATAGTTTTTACTCTACAGGGCACCTCTTCATCATCTGGTTTGTCGTAAGCATTGGTAACAGATTCCTCAGCTATTCTATGCTCAGAATAGAGGTAAGATTTATGCTCCCCTTGCTGGGGAGTTATTCCCATGGAGCTAAGGATAGTCATAAGGTCGTTCATGCATCCTTCGGGATCCATAATAAAACTAGAACCCCAACAGCGCCAGAATCGCCACCCCATACGTTCCAGGACTACTTGCCTATTATAGTCATCTATCCATTTTTCAGCAGCGTGGTATTTATCTCCATCAAGCTCTATAGCAAGTCGATTATCGTTAGGGCCTTCCACTACCATGTCTATACGGTAGGGACCAGCTTGCACTTGAGGAACCACTTGGTATTCTAGTTTGATCAGCCGGCTAAAGACCTCCCTTTCAAAAGCAGACTCACACAATTCAATCTCCTTGCCTGGTAAAGGAAGCACTTTAGCCATCGGATTTTTAAAATGGCGCACAATTTTAGCTTTTAGGTCATCAGGCTTTAGATCAGATTCCCTGAGCGACCTAAAAAGATACATTCGGTCCCGCGCTCTGGATAGGGCAACATTGAAGCGCTGTTGGAAGGGCAGTGAGGTTTTTGAAGTGTTGTGTTTAGGGCATTCCACCATGCTTATAAACATGATATCGCGTTCTTTTCCCTGAAAGGTAGCCGAGTCACCACAGGCAATATTGTGTTTCATAAAAACGTCTTCGCCAAGTTCCTCTAATATCCTGGCGTTAATGTACTGGGCTTGCTGTGCCCCTATGAGTGAAATAATACCAATTGACCGATTTTGGTAGTCGGCGTCCTGTGTAATCTTTTTGATTTCATCTATGATAGCTTCAGCCTCGGCTTTATTAATTTTTGTGCGCATGTCTCGGCGACCATGAGGCACAAGGACATCCACCAAAGGAGGATCCAACCGTTCAGATGCTTTGGGAATTCGGAGAGGGACTAGTTCCTCGGTATAAAATTGACAACTAAATCTGATTATCGGCTCCACACACCGGAAATGCTCGCGAAGCATTAACCGGTTGCTAGCGAAAACCGCATTTGCTAGGTCATACAGAGACTCTCCTGGCAGAAAAAGGGACTGAAATGGCTGCCCTTGCAAGTAGTTATTTCTTAGGTGCAGTATCTTTTTTTCTTCGATAAAGGCAGCTGTAGGGCTCACCTGCTTATCATCACCAACGATAAGGAGTTTTTTACCGCGCAGTAATGTTGGAAGAGCCATAATATCTGATTGAGAAGCCTCGTCAATGATGACCAGGTCAAATGAACCCAAAGTGGGAGGCAATGATTCTGACACTCTCCAGTTTGACATGATCCAGCAGGGAATAGATGAATAGCAATTTTCCATAGCGGACCTGGCATCTTGTCGGTATCTTCTAGCCCTTATCCCTGTTCCTCTACCAATACGTTTCAGAGCAGTGGTGAACATGCTTAGAGCAGATTGTACTGCGGGGCTCATATTCTTTTTTAACTCAACGAAAGTCTTATTCTTCACCAATTCGCTGAATGTTCTCTTCAAATCATGATCGTGTTCTTGGCGCATTTTCGCCAGGTTCCTAATGCGCTCCTTTCCGTCTATCTCATTGATATAGAATTGATGTTGTGACCACTCCCAGCTATCCTTCCACCAACTTGGCGTCCATGGATCTTCGGCTTCTGCGGGTTCTTGCCTAACCTTCTTCGCCCATAAGGGCGCTCCGCTTCTCTCGATAAGCTCAGAGACTCTACCGACCGTGTCAATGTATCCTTTAAAATTAATTACAACTTTAAGTTCGTTACAAAGGTCCAACCACTCATTTTCAATACTTTGAATGCTCACCTCGGTGGACCCCAATTTACATTTAATAAAATTGAGCATGTCCTCGGATATCTTCCCAGAACATTTAGCAAGCCGTCCCTGGAGTTGTTCTTTTGTGGTACTGGCCGCCAGTAGCCCTACCCTTGAAAGGTTAGTCTCAATGATCTTAATGGCGCGATCACATTCCCTATATGAACTAAGTATTTTTTCTGGAATCAAACCAAAATGGAACAATTGGGGCAGGTCGCGCGCTAGGAGTGGAATAAATTTATCAACTACCTTTCTTATCAGTTCAATATTGCCGGAAATCTCTTTTGCCCATCGGCCAATATCAATTATATCCTCGCCTATTTCTGGCAAGCCATACTCAGGAGCTGCCGCGTTCCAACGCGCAGAAAAAGAAATACAGCTGTCTCGCCAGGATAGGTAGGACAGGACAATTTTCCAGTCCTTTTCTTCCTGGGAAGCTTGCCCTTGTACGGCGATTTTCTGTAGTATTTTTTTTACATCACTCTTGCCAAACGAAAGGATACCGAAAGCCTTCTTTCCTTCCGAAAGATTGGTGATAGCAAAACGTAAACTATGATTCGTCAAATAATCTTCAGGAAATTCAACAGGATTTTTGATAAACTCTATGCGATCCTCAGCCAACTTCTCCAGGCTTTCAATGAGTGCTTCCAATAATAATACTTCTTCACAACCACGCTCTTTAGCTCTCCAAAGTTTGTAGACTTGGGCAAGCCACTTAAAATCCTTACATACCTTGTGGACTTCCAGTACACTTTTTAAAGCGATAAGTGCGGATTCTGCTTTCTCTCTAGCCCCCTCGGCAGAAAGCTTTATGATAGGCATGTCCTGGCTAAGAGCTTGCGTCTGGATTTTTTGTGCCTGGGTAAGGTCGTGGTGAATTTCTGATATTTTTTGAGTATCCAAAATCTCATCAAAAGTTGGCAGTCTCTTTCCTAAATATGAAATATACTTGCCAAGTATTTTACGTGCCTCACGCAATTCAGAGATATCCTTGTCCGTAAATTTTGGGCTATATTTCTCGGAATAATTTATTGAATCAGGCAACCATACATGGCGCTCCTTATCTTCAATTAGCAACCTAGCCAAATCCATGGGGAGTATGTTATCTTCCCCATAGCCAGAAACCAATTGGAGATGTTTATGGGCCCACCCAAGGAGCTCATTATCAATTGCATTGATTTTATTTTCGAGCTCTGCGACCCTTTTCATCCCGCTGTCAATGTTTTTATTTAATTGGCTTGGATTCGCCTGGGTAACTTGATTAGCTAATATCTGCACCGCGCCTTCAAGTTGTTTGAGGCCTTCTCGTTCACTACTTAAGAGGCTGATACAAAAATCGCGGATCCCCTCTGGTATATGATCGCGCAATACACTAAGTGCTGATTCGCTCTTGGCGGATACCAATACTTTTCGGCCTGTTGCCAGATAATGGCAGATGATATTTGCAATGGTGTGAGTCTTACCCGTGCCGGGAGGGCCCTGAACCACAACGCCTTCAGAAAGCTCTAAACGTTCAATTATTGATACCTGTTCCTGATTAAATTCTTTGGGGAAATAAATTTTATTGAGATATGTTGAAGCCGTTTTAATTGGCACGCCACTGTTGGCTTGCCCAGGATCTATCCCAAATGAGGTAAAAGCAGATTTTTCTTTAGAAGGTTCAGATACTATCGATATTGCAGGCTTCGGAAGCGCCTTAGCAACTTCTATGTTTTTCTTGAGTTTCTGCATGTCTAAGAGAAAAACATTCTCTGAACGTTCCCGTGCAAAAAGCACCCACGTATCTGTAATTATTAAATTATCTGTAATCTCGGGAACATTACGATTCGCCGCATCTTTTATCTGGTCGGGGTAATACTGCCCACTAGAGTCCAAAGTAGCAGCAGCCAGTTTCAAAATAGGTTCGAACGTATCCGGAGCAAAAGGAGATAACGCAGAATCATCATCTAGCAGGGACCAAATTTCCTCTGCTCCTTTGGATAAGGCCGCTACTCCCGGAATCTCCAAGGATGCATACGCGCTTATGGCTAGACGCGGTTCTACCTCGCGGGGTCGAATTAGGACATCGCCAGTTTGGCTATCAACCTCCATTTCCACTAGCTGCTCAACGATTGGATGATCGATTCGTTTCCCGTCTATTTTCCAGCGCCCGATTCCGATGCCCCACACTAGTTCAAGCGGTTTTGAAGTTTCTACCTGTATTATTTGGTGGAGGCTGAAGAGATTTTCATAAATTCGCATCGTCTCTCTTCTTGGCTTTTCCGCTTCAGCCCAAGCGTGCCAACTGTCTATTAAATATTGATCTATCGCTTGTTCAACCTCTGGAAAATTATCTAGGAATAAAATTACACTTAATTGCTTAGCATCGTCTTCTGCATCTGGAACTTGTAAAATATCTTCCGTGCTGACTTTCTCCTGCTCGATTAGGGCCAGCGCCTCCGCTTCATTCATTATTACAGTGCGGTGTTTAGTAATTACTGGGATGGAATTAGGGTCGTCAACTATTTCTAACCATTGAGCAATTTTATCACTTGGAGCCGGGGGCGCGTGCCTGCGGATACGTTTCACTTTTAGCCACACAGGGCCAAAATCATCCGTTAGGTTTGTGTATACTCCTTCTCGACCTTGAAATTCATTTTCGTGAAAAAATGGCTGTCTATATTCACCGACTGTAAAAACAGTTGCGCCTTTTAAACTAAATATCTCTTCTACGTATCCGGCTAAACCGAGTAGCTTTTGTTGTACTTCAGTCATTATAAATCCCAAATGATTAGCAGGTTACCAGGCGATATAGCCCACGAGTGACGTCTCTCACCCCCCCACATACTCCCCTCCCCTTGTCACCCTTGCCTGGCCCAACCCCACCAATGTCTCTAACAACTCGGCCACGCGGTCGCGTTTGGCGCGGAGGAAGCACTTGGCCACGGTTTCTACGCTGGCCGGGGCATCTAGGGAGGCCAGGGCCTGGCGGACCGCCTGGGCTTGTTCGGCCATGGTCTTGGGCCAGGGCTGTTTGGCGGGCTGGGCCTTGGCCGGGGCCTTGGCCTCCATGCCGGCGAAGCCGCGTTGGGTGGGGGCGGAGCCGGCGGGGTTCTGGTATTCGGGGCGGAGCCAGCGCACCAGGCCCTCGGCCTCTTCGGCGGCGCGCTCCTGATTCAAGGCCACCAGGCGCTCCAGGATCTGCTCGTCGCTCAGGTCGGGCGGCCATCCGTAGGCCTCGAACACCGCAGCGTCCAGCTCGCCGTGAATCTGCTTGAGCAGGCTCACCAGCCCTTGGTCGTTGATCTCGCGCTCCTTGGCGCTCAGCGGCTCGCCAGAGCGGAGCTTCTCCAGCACGTTGTACATGCCGGTCATGGTCAGGCCGGGGTGCTGTTCCTGCTGGCGCTTGCGAAGGGCGTCCAGGCGCTCGCCCAAGTCGCGGATGCGGGCCTTCAGGGATTCGGATGGATCGGGGAAGGGGAAGGTCTCGAAGCAGCGGGTCTTGTTGTAACGAGGATCGTTGCCCACCCCGAGCCGGCCACCCGCCGCTAGAGCCCAGACTACATGGAGACGGCTCGAAAGGACTCCCAAACAATACGCATCATCCAAGGCTATGTTTATCAACATATTGTCGGGGCGTATTGATTGGTCCATAAAGACAAAAAATCTATGCTTTGCTGTTTCGGGCGTAGAGATAAACCGTGGCAAACCTCTAAGAGAATTGCGCAACTTTGTATGTCTTCTCCCAAACAACCACCACAATTTTCTCCGGGATTTATCTCTATTTTGGTCTCGCTCAGGTTTTACAAGCGTATAAACGCGTTGATAAACAGCAGGGAAGCGCTCCGTTACTTCTTTTTCAGAAAGCCCTTCCAAGTCAATTACCATCACATCACGAGGCGTTTGGGCTATGTCTTTGCCATGCCTGTATTCCAATATATATTTTTCCAACCCAGGCACTTGTCCCAAGCCAAGCTCGCTTGCTTCTTCTTTTGTGACAATAAAACCAGCTCCATGTAATTTGACACCAGTCTGGCTTAAATCTTTATTGCCTTTTAAAGAAAAAGCATTTTGGGTGTTTACCCCTATGGTCAAATTGGCTTGAATAAGCCCTCTTGTGCCCGCCAACTCCACCCGTCGCTCTTCGCCATCGATCCTTTCTTCCTTCACCACCTTGAGCAGGCTGCCCTCGTGTTCGCCACCCTCCCCAACGGTCATGGCAATGCGCACCGCCGCACCTTCTGCGGCGTCCACCCAAGGATGGTCGGGAATGGCGAAGATAATGGAAAGGGGCGGCTTGGCGTTTAGATGCGTCTCGGCTACCCGGCGATTGAGGGTCTGGCTCATGCTGTTGGTGGTGATGAACCCGAAGCGCTTAATCTTGCCCCTCCTGGCCAGGTGAGCGGCCTGACTCCACCAATACAGCACGTAATCACAAGAGCCGGGGATATCCTTGTAGACTTTGCGGATGGTTTCGGCGTAACCGTCACCCATGGCCTGGCGCAAGTGACCAATGCCCATGAACGGCGGATTGCCCACCACATAATCCGCCTTGGGCCACTGGGCCTTGCGCGGCTTCAGATACTCCTCCACCAGCACCCGGGCGCTCTCGTCGGGCACCATCTCGCCGGTGACCGGCGACTCCTTGTAGGTACGCCCATCCCAGCGGGTCACCGGCTGCAGGGTGTCCTTGTCGATCGCCGGCCGGGTGCCGTCATAGGCCAGCACCGAGTCGCGATGCTCGATGTTTTTGAAGTCGCGGATAATGGGCTCGGGTGGGTTGGTGTTGCCGTGGGTGCGGAAGTGCCATTGCAGATATCCGATCCACAACACCAGTTGGGCGATGGCCGCCGCGCGGGGGTTGATCTCGATGCCCAAAAACTGGTGGGGGTCCACGGTGCGGCCGCTGGCCAGCTCAAAGCCCTTTTGGCGGTAGCCGAACTGCTCCAGGGCTTCCAACACCTCGCCCTCCAGGCGCTTCATGTGCTCCATGCTCACATAGAGGAAGTTGCCCGAGCCGCAAGCCGGGTCCAGCACCTTGGTGTCGCAAAGCTTCTTGTGAAAGTCCAAGACCTGCTGGAGGGATTCCTTGGCCTTCTGGCCGGCCTCCTTGCGCATGGCGCGCACCTGGGACAGATCCTGCCGGCTTACCTGGGCCTGGTCCTTGTCGCTCAACTCGTCGGCCTGCAGCTCCAGCTCCTCGGCCTGGCGAGACAGGGTAAAGGCAGCGGCCTTGACCGCCTCCCACTCCGCGCGCAGGGGCTCCATGATGGTGGGCATCACCAGGCGCTCTACGTAGGCGCGGGGGGTGTAGTGGGCCCCCAGCTTGTGGCGCTCCACCGGGTCCAGGGCCCGCTCCAGCAAGGTGCCGAAGATGGCCGGCTCCACGTCGCGCCAGTCGGCCTTGGCCGCCTGCATGAGCAGGCGCACCTGGTCCTGATCTAACTCCAGGGCCCAGGCCTCGGCAAAGAGGTAGCCGTTGAAGTGGAGGACGCGCTCCATGAGGAAAGAGGAGAAATCGCCGGTTTTCATGGCGCGCCAGAGGTCCTCCGCCGCCGCCTTGAACTTGCCCGGCGAGTCGGCCACCTGGCCCAGCAATTTGCTGAAGCCTCCCTTGGGCAACAGGTCCACGTCCTCGGCGAACATGGTGAACAGGCAGCGGGAGAGGAACTCGGCCACTTGCTCGGGGCTGTGGCCACTTTGCTCCAGGGACTTGGCCAGCTCGGCCAGGTTGCCGGCGATCTCCTGGGTTACCTTGGCCGCCCGGCGCGAGGGGTCCAGGGCCAGGGGATTGGTCCAGGCCAGGCGCAGGCGCTCGCGGATCTCCGGGCGGCGCAGGTCCTCCAACAATATGCGGTGGCTCTGAGGATCGGGGAAATGCAGATAGGCCCCGCCGGTCATGCTGAACTCGGCGTACAACTCGATGCTGTGGCCCACGTCCGCCACCATCACCAGGGGTGGACGGCCCTCGGAAGCGGGCAAATGGCGTATGTAGTTCTCGGCCTGGGCCTTGGCCCGGATCATGGCCTCATCCCAGGCCGGGGTCTGACGGGCGGCCACGCCCTTGCGCCGCTTGGCGCCCTTGCGGGCCAGCTTGGCCAGCGGGCCCTCGGGCTCCTTGGCCAAGACGCCCTGCTTGGATTCCAGGACAAAGCAGCCGCGTTTGTACAGATCTATAAAGCCAGTGCTGGTGGTGCCGTCGCCATGATGAAAGGTTACCGGCCGCTCAAAGACGTAGGCGTCGGCCTCCACCTCCGCCTGGGCAGGGTCGGGCCGGGGCACCTCCAGGAGGTCGCAAAGCTCATTGAGGAACGTCTGGGAATTGGATCGCTCAGCCGCGCCCGAGTCCTGCCAGCGCTGGATGAAATTATCTATTTCGGCATTACTCACTTAGGCGGCTCCAGGATGTAGGGCGAACCAGCTCTAGTCTCCAATCGATGGCCTCTCGTTTAAAAGACCTGATCCAGGTTCTTGGCGGCTAACAGCTTATCACGGGAGGCGTAGCGCGGAGCTTGAGGAGCCTTTACCTTGCCCTTGGGCTTGGGTACCAGCTGGATTGGCTTAATCTTTTTGGGCTTGTCCGCCAAATCGACCAGGTATTTGCCGGTGTCCTTCCAAGGCTCAATATCCGCCACGGGGGCGATATGGGTAATGGCCGATATGGGGGCCACCTGGTAGGTGGCGATGTACTTGATCTTGGGGATCATGCTGGCGTGGATGCGGATGGCCCACCACTTGTGCTCGCCCAAAAAAGCCGACTGAAAACCGTCTTCCCGCGCGGGGACCACGATTGTATCGATCTCCGCCGGGTCCGTACCCTTGCCGCTGGCCACACCCGCACTGGCCAGGTCGTACAAGAACGGTTCGAAGCGGTAGGCCACTTCCTTGCCCGCCTTGTAACGCTCCAGGGTGAGCACCTCCACCGGGAACTTGAAGCGGCTGATCAGCAGAGTCTCCAGTTCCTCCACCAGTTCATCGATGATGACCAGGGCCCGGAAGGATTCGGCGCTGAAAATCATGGACTCCAGCAGGTAGTCTACATTTTCAAAGCCGTTGCTCGCCGCGTATTGTTCGCACAGCTTCCACTTGGATGGATGGGCGGCCAGGGCGTCCTTGACGATGCCCTTGACCTTGTGCGGCGCTGACTCAAAAGAAAGGGAAAACTCCAGGACCTGCACCGCCACATGTTTAAGGGGGTCGTGGCTGGCCAGTTCGTTCTCCACCACATACAAAACCGGCTCCCTGGCGCTGGTCAGATCGATCAAGTAGCCGTCAGGGATATTGTTGGTTTTTCCCTTGGCCCCGATCTTCTTCTTCACCTCCAGGTAGATCCGCTGTTCGCCGAACAGATCGCCCTCTACTTGGGCGATGGCGGCCTCAAGCTCGGCTTCCTGGGAATAGGGATAAGGTTGGAACTTCTTGTCTTTGGTCCAGAGCATAGGCCCCCCTAGCTTGAGTTGCGCCCATTACTATAACCCAATGGGTGGCCGTCGACCCAACCTCTTATCCTTGGCTAAGTTTGGAATGATGCGTTGGGGCCCAGCGGACGACAAAGGATTTTTCCCTTTAGATCGCCCGCCGGGCTTGCCGTCAGTGTCTTGTCGGGTCCACAAGGATATACCGTTCTCCTGGCTGTCGAGTGGGGCCAAAGACCTTGCCTTCAACATTTGTCCGTTCTACGCCGGTGCGGCCTCCCCGAGGGCCCACAATCTCGTATTGTCCGGACTTCGGCACTTGTTCGCCGGGCTTGTACGACTTCTTCGCTGGCATTGCCATTCTCCAGTTCAATAAGGAAAGCTGAAAAGGCCCTTCGCGGGAACGACCCCACGAAGGGCCTCCCGCTTAACCGATAGGTATCGGCCAAGCACGTAGCCCATAATCACGGGCGTGTAGTACACGCCCGTTACGCAAGGTTATGGTCGGGCGGAATACAACCCGCTCTTCCTTAGCCTTACGAGGGCCTGATGGATCCCGCTTTATCGGAAACCATCCTTCCCAGGGGCCTGGTTGACTTTGGAGGCAATCCACGCTAATAATATTGCTGCTACGCAAGCGGCACTGCCGTCAGCCTGGTTGACCGGCCCCTGCTAGGTCAACCGGGCTTTTTTTAAACGCCACCGGATACTTTCCTCAGCATTCGCTTGAACCCCTCGACGTGCTTTGGCGCAATCCAGGCATCGTTAGCCAACATCTCTTCCACCACCCTCACTGCATGGGCTTCCGTAATAACTCCCAATCCAACGAGTCTCACTAACGGTCTTAGGGTGCGCATGTACCGAACACCGTTAACTTCGCAAGCTGTTATTAACGCGGCATCATTGGTGATGCAGGTGCACCCCAGACGCTTGCTCATAAATAGACAGTATAAGTCGGTTTCATGCAGACCCCTCGGTTCATAGCCCGTCACATTGATATCGTCCTCGTAGGTTGGGTCCATCAGCGTTAACCCGAGTGCTTCACAGTCGGCCTCTGTGACCGTCAAAGTTCTATCTTTGTTCAACTCGCGATAAACCGGCTTTATTATCAGAGTCGTCCCCAGATTTTGAACTATCAAAGTCAATATCGATGGGTCCGATTTCAAGGCATCGTTGACCGACATGGTGTCTGCCAACAAAAGCTCGGGTGGGTTCTTAGGCCGGCTCAACGCCCCAACTCCTAACCAAGCTACGCATGTCACCTAGAGGCAGTCTGATGATTGCCGCCGCACGGCTTAGAGAAATGCGTCCCTTTTCAAGTGCCTTGCGGACTAATCTTTCTAGTTGATTAGCGGGAAAATCGCTAGGAGTTAATCCCTCGGGTTCCTCGGCAACATTAACGGTGGAAAATTCCTTGGCCGAAATAGGTTCAGGCTCCTGGTGGCCTGGCAGGTTACGGCCATTTCGCTGCTTGAATTGAATGAAAAACAAAGCGTAGGCATTTTTCGAGGCCTTGCCAATGTCGATGAGGCGCCTAACAACGGTCTTCCACGATACCTTGAATATCCTCTTAACGGCCAAGACAGCATCGTACCAAGACAGGCCTTCAACGCCATCCCACTCCGCATTAAAAGCCTCTTCTGGCATTAAGAACCAAGACGCGAACTGGTTGGCCTCCTGCTCTTCCCAATCACTTTCATCCATAAGTGCAACATCGAAAGCATCTCGATGCAGCACCAAATGCCCCAACTCATGGGCAGCCGAAAAAATCCACCGCTCGACCGGAATCCTCGCCCAGGTGTTGATTACTATTGCCGGGCCTCCAGACTCGGAATTCACGGAAAGACCGAAAAAACCGTTATGTTGCGCCCCTAGCGGAAGCGTTAATACCTTGATGCCCTTGCAGTCAAAAAGGTTGCAGATGTTGCTGATGGGTTCTTCCTGAGATAGGTCCCAACACTCCCGCACTAGCCGGGCGGCCTCAAGCGGCCTATCGATTTCTTGATCCCAAGAGGATACTTGATTAGAAATTTCACCCAGATCACTTTGTATAGTTGTGCCTAATAGCTCCTCCAGAGACTGGAAATCTTCCAGCCAATTGGCCACTCTAGCTAATACGTTGTCCCTGGTCCTAAGCTTCTTTGCGGCTCTAAATCGCACTGCCGAAGGAAACTCAACCGGCCGCAACAAGGTGGGTATAGTTGTGTCAAGGACTTCAGCCACGGAATCTAATGTTTCCCTCCGGGGAATGGACTTCCCGCTTTCCACCTTCTGATAGCCAGGCAGCGATATCCCGGCTTCCTCAGCTACTTGCTTCTGGGTGTAGCCCTTCGCCTCCCGTAGCCGGCGAAGATTATTCCGCAAAGCTTGGGTGTCTATTGCGACATCGCCTTGCATTGCTCCGCCTCCCTTCACTTTCTTATGACCTCCTCCCGTAGCTTCTTCTTCCAGAGCCACGGATTTGCATGGGCTGGGGTTTGTATTCATCAACCTCCCACAAATATAATATGTATTTTAACATAATTTGTCAAGATACATACTTTAATTTTTTTTACGGTGATTTGCCACAAGCCAAAGACCTGATCTATTGCATCTTCGGGAATGCGCAATGTTGGGGGTGAGGCCACCCTTGGGTTCGGCCTATTCCCTGGCCGGGCGTTTCCACCAACTTCCCAAACTTATTTCATCTGCTTCCCATGTGCTTCCCAGAGCAAAAAAGCGGCCACGGCGAAATGCCGTAACCGCTTGATATTACTGGAGCCGGCGGTAGGAATCGAACCAACGGCCTGCTGATTACGAATCAGCTGCTCTACCCCTGAGCTACGCCGGCTTTTTTGCGAACCGGCCCGCCGGGAGCGGGCCCCGTGGCGCTTTTTACGTCCCCATATTCCAGGAGTTGAGGTATTTCTCCTGCTCCTCGGTGAGCTCGTCGATGGTCACGCCCAGGGCGGCCAGCTTTAGCTGGGCCACCTCGGCATCGATGAACTCCGGCACCTCGTAGACCCGCTTCTCCAGGTCCGCGGCGTTGTCCTTCATATAGGCGGCGCACAGGGCCTGGTTGGCAAAGCTCATGTCCATGACGCTGGAGGGGTGGCCCTCGGCGGCGGCCAGGTTGATCAGGCGGCCCTCGCCCAGGACATAGACGTTCTTGCCGTTTTCCATGGTGTGCTCTATCACGAAGTCGCGGATGGTGCGGCTCTCCTTGGTGATCTCGCCCAGACCCTCCAGGTCCAGCTCCACGTTGAAGTGGCCGCTGTTGGCCACGATGGCCCCGTCCTTCATGGCCTGGAAGTGCTCCTTGCGGATCACGTGGATGTCGCCGGTGACCGTGCAGAAGAAGTCGCCGATGGCCGCGGCCTGCTCCAGGGGCATCACCTGGTAGCCGTCCATCACCGCCTCGAGGGCACGCAGCGGGTCCACCTCAGTGACGATGACCTTGGCGCCCAGGCCGTTGGCCCGCATGGCCACGCCCCGGCCGCACCAGCCGTAGCCGCAGACCACGAAGTAGCTGCCCGCCACCAGGCGGTTGGTGGCCCGGATGATGCCGTCCATGGTGCTCTGGCCGGTGCCGTAGCGGTTGTCGAACAGGTGCTTGGTCATGGCGTCGTTCACCGCCACGATGGGATAGGCCAGCACCCCGTCGGCGGCCATGGCCCGGAGGCGGATCACCCCGGTGGTGGTCTCCTCGGTGCCGCCGATAATGCCGCTGATCAGGTCCTTGCGCGCGGAGTGGATCTGGCTTACCAGGTCCGCCCCGTCGTCCATGGTGATGTTGGGTTTGGCGTCCAGCACCGCGTTGAGGTGCTGGTAATAGGTCTCGGTGTCCTCGCCCTTGATGGCGTAGACGCTGATGCCGCTATGCTCCACCAGGGAGGCGGCCACGTCGTCCTGGGTGGACAGGGGGTTGGAGGCGCAGATGACCACCTCGGCTCCGCCCGCCTTGAGCACATCGCACAGGTTGGCGGTCTCGGTGGTCACGTGCAGGCAGGCGCCCAGGGTCACGCCCTCCAGGGGTTTTTCTTGTTCAAAGCGTTTGCGGATCAGATTCAAGACCGGCATGGAGCGGCCGGCCCACTCGATGCGCAGGCGGCCTTTTTCGGCCAGAGCGTGGTCAGCTATGTCGCACTTCATTATTCAACTCCACTCAAGAGCACTGGCCCTTGAGGCCATAGTATTCGCGGATTTTGTCCACCCGGTCGGTCAGCTCCCAAGTGAAGCCTTCCTCCTCGCGGCCGAAGTGGCCGTAGGCGGCGGTGCGTTTGTAGACCGGACGCTTGAGGTCCAGCTGATAAATCATCTGGGCGGGGCGGAAGTCGAAGAGCTTGCCCAAGCCCTCGGCGATCTTTTCCTCGGGAACCTTGCCGGTGCCGAAGGTGTTCACCAGGATGGATACCGGCTCGGCCACGCCGATGGCATAGGCCACCTGGACCTCGCACTTGTCGGCCAGGCCCGCGGCCACCAGGTTCTTGGCCACGTAGCGGGAGTAGTAGCTGCCCGAGCGGTCCACCTTGGAGGGGTCCTTGCCGCTGAAGCAGCCGCCGCCGTGGCTTCCCTGGCCGCCGTAGGTGTCCACGATGATCTTGCGGCCGGTGAGCCCGCAGTCGCCGTGGGGGCCGCCCACCACGAAGCGGCCGGTGGTGTTGATGAAGATCTTGGTGTCGCCGTCGAACATCTCGGCGGGGATGACCTTCTTGATCACCTCCTCGATGATGGCGTCCTTGAGGGTGGAGTACTTCACGTCCGGGCTGTGCTGGGAGGCCACCACCACCGCTTCCACCCGTTTGGGCTTGCTGTCCTCGTACTGGATGGTCACCTGGGTCTTGCCGTCGGGGCGCAAAAAGCCCAGGGAGCCGTTCTTGCGCACCTTGGCCAGGCGCCGGGCCAACCGGTGGGCGTAGTGGATGGGCGCGGGCATCAGCTCCGAGGTCTCGGTGCAGGCGTAGCCGAACATGATGCCCTGGTCGCCGGCGCCCTGCTCTCCGAAGAGGCTGGTCTCGGCGGTGACCCCCTGGGAGATGTCGGCCGACTGCTTGTCGATGCTGGTGAGCACCGCGCAGGTCTCCCAGTCGAAGCCCATGGAGGAGTTGGTGTAGCCGATCCCCTTGATGGTGTTGCGCACGAGATCGGGAATATCCACATAGGTCTCGGTGGTTATCTCACCGGCCACCATGGCCATGCCGGTGGTGACCAGGGTTTCGCAGGCTACCCGGGACTCTGGGTCGTCCTTGAGCATGGCGTCAAGGATGGCGTCGGAAATCTGGTCCGCCACCTTGTCGGGGTGTCCCTCGGTTACCGATTCGCTGGAGAACAGGTAGTCGTAACCCATCCCTAAACTCTCCTTTTTGCCTCGTAATTTTAGTGGGCTATGAATTAAACCACCCACATGGGGGCTTGTCAACAAAGGGACGCCGTCACCCTTTTCGGGCGGCGAAATCTCCGGTTATTTACTTCAGGGTGCGGGCGCTTAAGTTGGCCGTACCTATGTTGAAAATAACCAAGGTGCGGGCGCCGAAAGAGTCGCCCTGGCCGTCCTTGGCCTGAGGAGGCGCGAAAACCGCCGCTTCGCCGGGGTTCAGCCCCGCCGACACCCGGCGGGGACCGGTCTGGACCGAGTAGAGCCAAAAACCCAGCACCGTGCCCCCCTTGTCCTGGTCCAGATTGACGATTTCCACCGAGGAGGGCTTGGGGTCCATGTTCAGGCTGCACTGCCCGCCGGGGGGAATGGCGCATTGGCCCGCCCAGGCCGGGGAGGCCAGGATAATGACCAAGAACAGGGCTGCGAGAATTCGTTTCATGACCACGCCTAACCCGGAAGATTTCCTGGCATTCAATTCTAGGCCAAAGCCTGCGGCCACGCCAGGGCAAGCCGACCCAAAAACAAACCGCCGCCCCCCCGAAGGCGGAGCGGCGGCGGAGTAGGCAAAGAGGCTACTGGGCCACGCGCAGGCCGTGCTGCTCCTCACGGGTGATCTTGACGATCTTGTTGTCCTCGCCCAGGAGCACGGCCAGGGGCTGGTGCTTGGCCAGCTCGGCCTCGTCCAGCCAGCAGGTGGTGACGATGATGATCTTGTCGCCTACCTCTCCCTTGCGGGCGGCCGCGCCGTTGAGGCAGAACACACCACTGCCCCGGGGGCCGGGAATGATGTAGGTCTCGAAGCGTTCGCCGTTGTTGATGTTGTAGACCTGGATCATCTCGTTGGGAATCATCTCAGCCGCTTCCATGAGATCCTGGTCCACCGACAAGCTGCCCTCGTAGTGCAGTTCGGCTTCGGTCACCGTGGCCCGGTGCAGCTTGGACTTAAACATATGACGTTGCATGATCGTCCTCAGTTCAGGGCGTCGTTGTCTATTAAACGGGTGGTGCCCAGCCACACGGCCATGGCCATGCGGGCTGGGCCGTCCAGGCTGGCGAGGGGCGCCAGGTTCTCGGCGTCCACCACTTCCATATATTCCAAACGGGCCAAAGAGGCCCCTTCCACCACCTGGGCGGCGGCGGTTTTTATCTTGTCTACCTCGCGCTCACCGGCCTGGGCCAGCTCCCGGGCCTTGTCCAGGGCCCGGCGCAGGCAAAGGGCCTGGGCGCGCTCCTCGGGGCTCAGGTGCACGTTGCGGCTGCTCATGGCCAGGCCGTCGGCCTCGCGCAGGGTCGGCCGCCCGATCACCTCGAGGTCCATGTCCAGATCGGCGGTCATGCGCTCAATGATCTTGAGCTGCTGATAGTCCTTTTGCCCGAAAACCGCGATATGGGGCTTGGCCGCGCCGAAAAGCTTGGCCACCACCGTGGTCACCCCGTCGAAGTGTCCCGGCCGGTGGGCTCCGCAGAGGCCCCGGCCCAGGCCGGCCACGCTCACCTTGGTGGCGAAGCCCTGGGGGTACATGGCCGTGACCGTGGGGGCGTAGATGGCGTCCACCCCATGCTCGGCGCACAGGGCTGAGTCGGCCTCCCAGGTGCGGGGATAGGCCTCCAGGTCGGCGTCGCGGTCGAACTGCAGGGGATTTACGAAGATGCTCACCACCAGGAAGTCGGCCTGGGCCCGGGCGTAGTCGATCAGGGAAAGATGCCCGGCGTGCAGGGCCCCCATGGTGGGCACCAAGGCGATGCGCTTGCCCGCCGCGCGCACCTGGGCGCTCAGGGCATGCATATCCTTTGGCGTACGTATGACTTGCGGTTGTTGAGCCACGCTCTCGTCCCGGTCGCCCTGGGCGATCCAAGCAATTGCGGTTGAGGCCTCCTCCGTCTCGCGCCTTTGACCTGCCCGTAGCGTAATAGCTCTCAAGCGGCCGCGCGGCCGGGTTCGGCCTGGGAATCCATCGGGTTCATTCACTAACACAGGCCCTTGGGCCTGTCAAACTAAAGATAGAACGAAATTTTCCATTTGCAAGGATTTATTGCCGCTTGGCCTTTGCGGCGACCGGAGGCCTTGGGGGTTGCCCGGCCCGTCTTGGCTGGTGATAAGATAATACCCTGTCGTTTATCGGAAGATCGCCCCGATCCTGCACCACGGCGGCACCGGCGGCGGCACCTAAAAGTTTCATGGGTCTGGAGGCTGGAATATGAAAGCAACACGCTTCATCCGCGCGGCGGTGTTGGTGCTTGCGGCGATAATTCTCTTGGCCGGCGGCGTAGGCACGGCGCAGGCGTTTTACAAGGAGATCAAACTCTGCTCCAACGACAAGAACCTATGGGTGAGCGGTCTGGACCCCAAAAAGCCCACCCTCACCGCGGCCAGCTGCACCTCCGGCGAGAAGCAGGTCAATTGGCAGGTGGACGTAATCGCCACCGAAGGAGGTGGAGTCTGGGGCAACGGCTTCGAGTGCGCCGGGCGCTACCCCTGGTCCTACAAGAACACCTACTACCACGCCACGGACCTGCAATACCTGGGGCAGGTGGGCTGCGTGCTCATCAGGATCACCCAGGATTAGCGGAGCGAGGCCAGGTAAGTACCTATTTAAAAGGCTCCAGCACCAACTCCTGCCCCGCCTGCAAATCCACCTTGCGCTCCCGGCGCTGGTCCAGGACGTAGATCACCGCGCTCTGGTTGCGCCAGCGGGGCTCGTAGTCGCGGTACACCTCGCCGTCCTTGCCCCGGCGGTACACGTAGGGATCGCCCACCTGCTCCTCCCAGGAGCGGTTTACAAAGGCCTCCAGGCGGAAGCGCAGCTCCTGGGCTCCGGGCGGGGCCAAAAACACCCGCTTGCCCTCGAACTTGTAGCCGTCGGGCAGGTCGGGCTGGTTGGGGGCCTGGGCCAGACGCTGCCAGGAACCATCCGGCTGGCGCTGCTGGGCGGAAATCTCCCAGAACGGCCCCAGGAAGTTGTCGAAGCGCACCCAGGAGCCGGGGAAGGGGCCCTGGCTGGTCATGGCCCGGTTAACCTGCTCGTGGCTCAGGCTGCTTTTGACCGACACCACCACCCTGGCCGGGTCCGGGCCAGGGTCCACCGCCGGGCCCATGCAGGCCGCGATCAGGGCCACCAGGCCCAGCACCATCAATATTTGCAAGCGTTGCGGCACAAGACACCTCCCCCGCACCGTGGCGGCCAAGCCCCCTCTAAGAATTATTGTGGCACAAGCGGGTGAGGGAAACAGGGCCTAACCCCGATATTGCGTGAAGGCTGTGGCGGCACCGAACAACGGATCAGCATTGACGTCGCCGTCATGCAAAAAGCGCTCGTATTATCGAGGAAGGGTTTGTTTGCATAATCGGCACAGCCAGGGAGGGTTAGGCAAGGCGGCGGCGAGCGCAGACCGCAGGCGTATTCTTATATACGTCGAGGTCTAAGGGATGTCGAGGGCGCAGCATGGCGCTTCCTGGCGAAGCCGGACTACAGGGGCTCCAGGGCCTTGGTAACCGCGGCGAACTCGGCGATGGACAGGGTTTCGGCCCGGCGGGTGGGCTCCACCCCGGCCAGCTCCAGGGCCTCGGCCACCGGGCCGCGCTCCCGGCGCAGGCCTCCGGCCAGGCTGTTGGCCAGCATCTTGCGGCGCTGGCTGAAAGCGGCCTTGATGACCTTGGCGTAGTCCTCACGGGCCTGGGGGCCCTCCAGGGCCACGGCGGGACGCTCCAGGGGCTCCAGGTGCACCACCTGGCTGGCCACCGCCGGGCGGGGGAAGAACTGGCTGGGCCCCACCTCCATGCCCCGGCTGACCGAGCACCAGGTCTGGATGAGCACCGACATGCGGCCCCAGTCCTTGCTGCCCGGCGAGCTGAGCAGGCGGTTGGCCAGCTCCTTTTGCACCATGAGGGTGGCCCGCTTCCAGCAGGGCAGATTGTCCAGAAGATTGAAGAGCAAGGGGCTGCTGATGGCATAGGGCAGGTTGCCCGCCACCACCAGGGGGCCTCCGGCATCGGCGGCCAGGGCGCGCCAGTCCAGGGTGAGGGCGTCGGCCAGGAGGGGCTCCACGTTGGCAACCCCCGCGCCGGCCAGCACCTCCTGGAGCGCGGCGAAGATACCCCGGTCCACCTCCACGGCCACCACCTTGGCGGCGGCCTCGGCCAGGGGCAGGGTCAGGGCCCCCAGCCCGGCCCCGATCTCCACCACCGTGTCCGTGGCCTGGGCCCCGGCGCTGGCGGCGATGGCCCCGGCGGTGGCCGGTTGCACCAGATAGTTCTGGCCCCGCTTCTTGCCGGCGTGCAGGCCGTGGGCCTTGAGCAGGGCCGCCGGATGCATCAGGCCCCCGGCTCGGCGGGCAGGGCCCCGCCCTTGGGCAGGCGGCTGATGGCGTCGGCCTCCAAAGGCATGCGCCGCCCGGCCCGCAGATGGTGGCAACCGGCGGCGGCGATCATGGCCGCGTTGTCGGTGCACAGCTCCAGGGGCGGCAAGGTGACCCCCAGGCCCGCCTCATGGGCGGCCTGGGCCATGGCCGCCCGCAGGCGCCGGTTGGCGGCCACCCCCCCGGCCAGGGCCAGGTGGTTCACCCCCCGCTGTTGGGCGGCGGCCAGGGTCTTCTTGACCAGCACCTCCACCACCGCCTCCTGGAAACCGGCGCAGAGGTCTTCCATGCGGTAGTCCACGCCCTGGTTGGCCTCGCGGAAGCGCACCACCGCGCTCTTGAGGCCCGAGAAGCTGAAGTCCAGGGTGCCGTCGTGCATGCGGGGGCGGGGAAGCTGGATCACCGAGGGGTCACCTTGGGCGGCCATGCGGTCGATGATGATCCCGCCGGGGTAGCCTAGGCCGTAGAGCTTGGCCACCTTGTCAAAGGCCTCGCCCGCCGCGTCGTCCACGGTGGAGCCCAACTCCTCCTGCTTGCCCGGCGCGGGCACCAGGAAGATGGAGGTGTGCCCTCCGCTGACCAACAGGGCCATGAAGGGAAAAGGCGGCGGCTCTTCGGCCAGGCCCAGGGCGGCCAGGTGGCCTTCCAAATGGCTGACCCCCACCATGGGCAGGCCCCGGGACCAGGCCAGGGCCTTGGCCAGGTTCAGGCCGATGAGTAGGGCTCCGATGAGCCCCGGACCCTGGGTGACCGCCACTCCGCTGATGTCATCCAGGGTGACGCCCGCCTCATGCAGGGCGGCCATGACCGTGGGGGCCAGGTTCTCCAGATGGCGGCGGCTGGCCAGCTCGGGCACCACCCCGCCGAAGGGGGCGTGGTCCTTGATCTGGCTGGCGATCACCGAGGAGAGCACCCGGCGGCCGCCCTCGACCACGGCGGCGGCGGACTCGTCACAGGAGCTTTCGATGCCCAGGACCAGGCGGCCCGGATCCGGGTTATTCGCTGCGGTCGCCACGGATGTAATCTATCGCTTCCTCGACGTCCTCGGGGCTGCCGGCGATGAAGGGCACCCGCTGGTGCAGTTCGGTGGGCTCCACCTCCAACACCCGGCCCTTGCCGGTGTCGGCCAGCCCCCCGGCCTGCTCGATCAGGTAGCCCATGGGGTTGCACTCATACAAGAGGCGCAGCTTGCCCCAGGGCTTCTTGGGGTCCTTGGTGTCGTTGGGGTACAGGAAGATGCCGCCATAGAGCAGGGTGCGGTGGATGTCGGCCACCATGGAGCCGATGTAGCGCAGGGAGTACACCGGCTTGGTCTCGGTGGTCTGGCGCAGATAGCGCAGGTAATTCTTCAGGTTGTCGTCCCAGTAGTCCCAGTAGCCCATGTTGGCCGAGACGATCTTGCCCCGCTTGGGTATCTGGATGTTGGGGTGGCTCAAGAGGAACTCGCCCACCGAGGGGTCCAGGGTGAAGCCCGAGACCCCGTTGCCGGTGGAGTAGACCAGCATGGTGGAGGAGCCGTAGAGCACGTAGCCCGCGGCCACCTGCTTCACGCCCTTTTGCAGGAAGTCGGCCATGGTGCATTCGGGGCCGCTGCTCACCCGCTTGAGGATGGAGAAGATGGTGCCGATGGACACGTTGGCGTCGATGTTGGAGCTGCCGTCCAGGGGGTCGAACACCACTATGTAGTCGCCGGTCACCGCGTCGCGCGGCGGCTCGATGGGGTCGGCGTCCTCTTCGCTGGCCAGCATGGCCACGTGGCCGCTGCGGTAGAGGCGGTCCACCATGAGGCTGTGGGCGAACTCGTCGAGTTTCTTGACAGTCTCGCCCTGCACGTTGCGCCGCCCGGTGCTGCCCAGGATGTCCACCAGGCCCGCCTTGGTCACCTCGCTGTTGATGATCTTGGCGGCCATGACGATCTCGTTGAGCAGGTGGGTGAAGGCGCCCGTGGCCCCCTGGCTGGCGTACTGCTGCTCCAGGATGTGGTTGATTATGGTGACTCCGGTGCCGCTGCCGTTCATGGCCCCTCCTCCTTGTCTCCGCCCCCGGGCGGCGGTTTTTTATTTTATGGCGCTTAATTTATCACAAAATCGCCGCAATGGCCGATTCGGCGAAGGCGGAAAAGAAACCCAACCGCTCCTTCTTCCTTCAAGCATAGAGGTCATCGCGAGGAGCATCTTGTAAAAGATGCGACGTGGCGATCTTCCCTCTCCCCCGGGCGAGAAGGGCTCGGGGCGTGGAGGACGGTTGGGCCGTGTCTGGTCAGCGCGGGCATGACGAGGGAAGTCGAAGATTGCCACACAGCGGCGGAAGGGGCCGCCTTTGTCTTCCCAACTCTTGCCTTCGCCGCTGTTCGCAATGACGGCTATTGGCTGGGGGTTAAGGGCGGGACGAGGGTGCCTTGCCCGGGCGTTGGCGTCGGCGCGAGAGAATCATCTCCCAGCCGGGATCGCTTTGTCGCCACCCAATTTACAGCGACCAATTCTCTCGGGCGGGGATAAACCCCGCCCCTACATCTGGAAAATAATTTTGGTGTAGGGGCGGGGTTTATCCCCGCCCTCTTGATCCCCAGCGGCACAGCCAGGCGGCGCTAGGCAACCCGGATTTTTCTTAGCGTGTTCGCCAGGTGTTCGTGGGCAAGGCGTCCGGCGAGCGAAGACCGCAGGCGTATATTCCAATCCGCCGAGGTCTAAGCGATGCCGGCAACACAGCCCACGGGCAGCTGGCGCAGCCGCCCAACCCAGCGGCACAGCCAGGTGGTGCTAGGCAAGGCGTCGGGCAAGCGAGACCCGCAGGCGTATATTCCAAATACGCCGAGGAGGCGAGCGCCGCCCGCAACGCAGCCCCCGGCCGCGTGGCGCAGCCGCCTAGCCCTGCATCATTTTGAAGAGCTTGTAGCGGATACCGTCTCCCAGCGCCTGCCAGGAAGCCTCCAGCACGTCGAAGCTCACGCCCACGGTGCCCCAGCGGTTTTCGCCGTCGCCGGACTCCACCAGCACCCGGACTCGGGCCTCGGTGCCCGCGCTTCCGGCCAACACCCGGACCTTGTAGTCCTCCAGACGCACGGTGTTGAGCGCCGGGTAGAAGCGGGCCAGGGCCTTCCTGACGGCGCGGTCCAGGGCGTTCACCGGGCCGTCGCCCAGGGCGGCGGTGTGCTCTTCCACGCCTTCCACGCGCACCCGCACCGTGGCCTCGGCTTGGGGCGGGGTGTGCTCGGACTGCTTGTAGTCGGCCACGCGGAAACCCAGCAGATCGAAGAAACGGCTGGGCCGTCCGCTGAGACGGCGATTGACCATCAGCTCCAGGGAGGCCTCGGCCGCCTCGTAGACGTAGCCCTCGTTTTCGCGCTCCTTCAGCTCGCTAAGAAGCTCCTTGAGGCGAGGGTCGTCCGGGGACAGGTCGTAGCCCCAGTCGGCCAGCTTCTTGAGCAGGGCGGCCCGGCCGGCCAGGTCGGACAACAGATAGCGGCGCACGTTGCCCACGGCCTCGGGGTTGATGTGCTCGTAGAGGCTGGGGTCTTTTTCCACCGCGCTGATGTGCAGCCCGCCCTTGTGGCTGAAGGCGCTGGTGCCCACGTAGGGGGCGAAGGCCAGCGGGGGCTGGTTGGCCTGCTCGCGGATGAAGCGGGCGGTCTCGGTGAGCCGCAGCAGATGGTCCGGAGGCAGACAGGTGTAGCCCATCTTCAGCTCCAGGGCCGGGGCGATGGCGGTGAGGTCGGCGTTGCCGCAACGCTCGCCCATGCCGCCGGTGGTGCCCTGCACCTGGGTGGCTCCGGCGGCCACGGCGGCCAGGGTGTTGGCCGTGGCCATGTCACCGTCGTTGTGGCAGTGGATGCCGATGCTCACCTCGGGGAAGGCGGCCTTCACCCTGGAGACGCCCTCGGTGATCCAGGCGGGCAGGGAGCCGCCGTTGGTGTCGCACAAGACCAGGGCCTCGGCCCCGCCTTCCACGGCGGCTTTGAGCACCGACATGGTGTAGTCGGCGTCCTCGGCCAGGCCGTCGAAGAAATGCTCGGCGTCGAAGAACACCCGGCGACCGCCCGCGATCATGTGGGCCACGCTGCCCTTGGCTATCTCCAGGTTGCGCTCCAGGGGAATCTTGAGCTGGGCGGTCACGTGGCGGCCCCAGGTCTTGCCCACCAGGGCGCAGATCTCCACCGGGGCGGCGATGAGCGCGGCCAGGTTGGGATCATTGTCCGGGGTGCGCGAGGCGTGGTGGGTGGAGCCGAAGGCCACCAGCTTGGCGTTGGTCAGCTTAAGCTCGCCGGCGCGGGCGAAAAATTCCTGGTCGCGGGGGTTGGAGCCGGGCCAGCCGCCTTCGATGTAGGCCACGCCCAGGCGGTCAAGATGGCGGGCAACCTTGAGCTTGTCCTCGGGGGACAGGACAAAGCCCTCGGCTTGGGTGCCGTCGCGCAGGGTGGTGTCGTATAGCTCGACGGCCGGTTTTTCATTAGGCATAGCTTATACCAGGTCCTCGGATACCGGCGTCGCGCCTTCGGCCAGGCCGAAGGCGTCGTGCAGGGCGCGCACCGCCAATTCAGTGTATTTCTCCTCGATGACGCAGGAGATCTTAATTTCACTGGTGTTGATGGTGATGATGTTGATGCCTTCGGCGGCCAGGACGCTGAACATCTTGGTGGCCACGCCGGCATGGTTGCGCATGCCGATGCCGATGATGCTCACTTTGGCGATGTCGGGATTGCCGGTGACCGCGCCCGCCTTTATCTCTTCGGCGGTCTTGGCCAGGATACCCTTGGCCTTTTCATAGTCGGTCTTGGGCACGGTGAAGGTAAGGTCGGTCTTGCCCTCATCGCTGGTGTTCTGAATGATCACGTCCACCACGATGCCCGCCTGGCTGATGGGGGTGAAAATCTGGCTGGCGATGCCCGGATGGTCCGGAACGTCCTTCACGGTGAGTTTGGCCTCGTTCTTGTTGTAGGCCACGCCAGAGATAATGAGCCTTTCGGTGATCTGGTCCTCGGGAACCACCATGGTGCCCTCCCGGTCGGTAAAGGTGGAACGAACGTGAATTTTTACGCCGAATTTGGCCGCGAACTCCACGGAGCGGATGTCCAGGACCTTGGCCCCCAAAGAGGCCATTTCCAGCATTTCTTCGTAGGAAATAACGTCCAGCTTGCGGGCGCCGGGCACCACGTTGGGGTCGGTGGTGTACACCCCTTCCACGTCGGTGTAGATCTCGCAGACGTCGGCCTTGAGCGCGGCGGCCAGGGCCACGGCCGAGGTGTCGGAGCCGCCCCGGCCCAGGGTGGTCACGTCGCCGCTGTCCCAGTCCAGGCCCTGGAAGCCGGCCACCACCACCACCTTGCCCTCGCTGAGCAGCTCTTGGACGCGCCCGGTCTCCACATCGGTGATGCGGGCCTTGCCGAACATGCGGTCGGTGAGGATGGCCGCCTGGAAGCCCAGCAAAGAGGCGGCGGGCAGGTTCATGTCCGAGGCGGCCATGCAAAACAGGGCTACGGACTGCTGCTCGCCGGTGGCCATCAACACATCCAGCTCGCGCACCGCCGGGTCAGGGCTCATCTCCTTGGCCAGCTTGATGAGGCTGTCGGTGACCCCGGCCATGGCCGAGAGCACCACCACCATCTGGTTGCCCGCCTCAGCCCTGGCTTTCACCTTGGCCGCCACGTTCTTGATGCGCTCAATGGTGCCCACCGAGGTGCCGCCGTATTTTTGCACTATCAGGGCCATCTTAAATTTCCTCGCGCCCTAGGGCTTGCTCCAGGTTGCTGATTATTTCCCGCGGTCCGCTTATTTGCGCCAGCCGGGCTCCCCGTCCCTGGTCCACCAGTTCCACGCCGATGGCGTGGGGGGGCCACAACTCCGGGGCCCGCTCGGCCCATTCCACGGCCAGCACTCCGGCCGCGGCCTCTTCCAAAAGCTCCAACTCCGCCGCCTCGCCGCCGCCCAGGCGGTAGAGGTCGGCGTGGAAAAACTCGATCCGGCCCGGATATTGGTTCAGTAAAGTGAAGGTGGGCGAGACTATGGCGTAGTCCCCGCTCACCCCCAAACCCGAGGCCAGGCCCCGGGCCAAAACCGTTTTGCCCGCTCCCAGGCGGCCGGTGAGCAGAACCACCGCGCCGGGAGCAAGCAGACGCCCCAGGGCGGCTCCCAGGGCCAGGGTGGCTTCCTCGCCCATTAAATGCCGCGTAAGACGGGCGCGCTCCGAACTCATGCTATTAATTCCGATTTACCACGGGCTCGGCCACCTAGCAAGGGGCCCCCTCCTCCAGGGGCTCCTCCTCGCCGCCCTCCAGGGCCGCGAAAGCCTGGGGCAGCCAGTCGGCCAGCTCCTCGGCGGCCAGGCCCCTCTGGCCGTACTCCCCGGCGGCCAGATCGGCGGCCAGGCCATGGACGAAGCAACCCACCAGGGCCGCTTCCAGGCTGCCCAGGCCCTGGGCCATGAGCCCACCGATGACCCCGGAAAGGACGTCGCCGCTGCCGCCGGAGGCCAGCAGGGGCCCGCCGGTGGGGTTGATCCAGGCCGCGCCGCCCGGCTCGGCGATCACCGTGCGCGCCCCCTTCAAGACCGCCACCGCGCCGCCCTGGGCGGCCAGCTTGCGGGCCGCGCCCAAACGGTCGGCCTGCACCTGGGCGGTGCTCAGTCCCAGCAGGCGGGCCGCCTCGCCGGGATGGGGGGTTATCACCGCCTGGGCCGCGCCGCTGTTGGCCTCGCCCCAGCCCTGGGCCAGGGCGTACAGGCCGTCGGCGTCCACCACCAACGAGCCCGAGCAATCGGCCCACAGCCTGCGGGCCAGCTCCAGGGAGGCCTCTTCCCGGCCCAGGCCGGGGCCCAGCACCAGGGCTTGACGGGTCTGCATAAGCTCCAGCACCGTGGGCAGAGCCTCCAGGGCCAGGCCGCCGTGGGCGCTCTCGGCCAGGGGCTGGCTCATGGCGGCGGTGAGCTTGATCTCGGCCGCCAGGCCCAGGCCCGTGGGCAGGCAGGCGGTGACCAGCCCGGCCCCGGCGCGCAAGCCGCCCATGGCCGCCAGGCAGGGGGCCCCGCTCTTGCCGGGGCTGCCGCCCACCACCAGCAGGTGGCCGAAGCTGCCCTTGTGGGCGCCCGCCGGGCGGGGGTTCAAGAGCGCGGCAACCAGATCGGCTTCCAGCAGGTGGCACTCCACCTCCAGGTCCATTTCCACCGCCGGGGGAATGGAGATGTCCACCAAAAACAGCTCGCCACAGTATTGGTCCCCGTCCAGGAGCAGGCCCTGCTTGGCCAGGCCGAAGGTGGCGGTGAAATCGGCTATCACCGCCGCGCCCAGCACCGCGCCGGTGTCGGCGCACAGGCCGGAGGGAATGTCCACGGACATCACCGGGGCCTCCAGCTGGTTCAAGAGCTCGATGGCCAGGCGATAGCGCCCGGTGACCTCCTTGCTCAGGCCGGTGCCCAGCAGGGCGTCGATGAACAGCTCATGGCGGGCGATCTCCCCGCTCAGGTCCTCCAGGCTGTCCTCGTCCGGGGCCTCGATCACCCGCACCCCGCAGGCCAGGGCCACCTTGAGGTTCGTGGCCGCGTCGCCGCTTAGCTGGGACTTTTCGGCCAGCAGGTACACGTCGCACAGGGCCCCCTGGTTGGCCAGGATGCGGGCCATGGCCAGGCCGTCGCCGCCGTTGTTGCCCCGCCCGGCCAAGACCGCCACCCGCGCTCCCTCCAGGGAGCCCACCTGGTCCAGAAGGACCCGCACCGCGCCCTGGGCCGCGTTTTCCATGAGCACCATGCCCGGCAAACCGACCTGATCGATGGTCTGCCGGTCGCAGGCGCGCATCTGCTCGGCTGTCACCAAAATCATGATTTCTCCAAGACCACCACCGCGGCGGCGAAGCCGCCCTCGTCGGTGAGGCTGATATGGGAGGCCGCCACTCCGTTGGCTTCCATCCAGGCCAAAGCCCGGCCGTGCAAGACCAGGGAGGGTTTGCCCCTGGGGTCGTGGACAACTTCGATCTCCCGCCAACCCAGGCCGCGCATGCCCAGACCGGCGGCCTTGGAAAAGGCCTCCTTGGCCGCGAAGCGCATGGCCAGGGCCGAGGCGGGGCGGGGCCGGGGCAGGCAGATCGCCTGTTCACCGGGGGTGAAGCAGCGGTTCAGGAAGCGCTCGCCAAAGCGCTCCAGGGCCGCCTCGATGCGCTTCACCTCCGCCAGGTCCAGGCCTATGCCCACGATCATGTTTAAGCCCTCGCCGCCCGGCTACAGCCGCCGCTGGGGCGGCTCGGAGGCGCTGCGGCTGGCCGCGCTGCGGGCCAGGGCCAGCATCTCGCCCACCGCCTGCTCCAGGCCCACGAACACCGCCCGGGCGATGATGGAGTGGCCGATGGAGTACTCCTCGATGTCCGGGAAGGCCAGCAGGGGATGGATGTTGCGCAAATTCAGGCCGTGCCCGGCGGCCACCTTGAGCCCCAAACGGGCGGCCAGGCGGGCCGAGTCTTCCAGGGCGCCCAGCAGCTTTTGGCGGGTAGGCTCGTCCGGGGCGTTGCAATAGGCCCCGGTGTGCAGCTCCACCACCTGGGCCTCGCACTGGTGGGCCGCCTTGATCTGCTCGCTGGTGGGGTCGATGAACAGGCTCACCGCGATGCCCGCCTCCCGGAGGGAGCCCACCGCCGCGCGCATCTTGTCCATGTGGCCCGCCACGTCCAGGCCGCCCTCGGTGGTCAGCTCCTGGCGCTTTTCGGGCACCAGGGTGCAGATGTCCGGGCGCACCTGACCGGCGATGCCGATCATCTCCTCGGTGGCGGCCATCTCCATGTTGAGCTGGCCCTTGACCACCTGGCGCATCACCCACAGGTCGCGGTCCTGGATGTGGCGGCGGTCTTCCCTGAGGTGCACGATGATGCCGTCGGCCCCGGCCTTTTCAGCCAGCACCGCCGCCCACAGCGGGTCGGGCTCGTCAATGCCCCGAGCCTGGCGCAGGGTGGCCACGTGATCGACGTTTACGCTCAAACGGGCCACACCGGCCCTCCTTTCTTTTATCCGGCTTCGCCAGCCACCGGCATACGGTGTTGCCGGCTTCGCTCTGGCCTCGACGTAGCTTGGGCTACGCCTACGGCCCTCACTCGCCAGACGCCTAGTCTGCCGGCGGCGGGCTGTGCCGGGCCGGACACAAAACAAACCCAGATGAAACCGAGGCCCTTTTCTTGCGGGCTAGGCGCTGGCCGTGAGCAGCTCCTCGGTCTTTTCTTCCATCAGCCGGGCGGGTTCGCCGCCCTGCTCGTGCTCGTATCCCAATATATGCAATATGCCGTGAATTATCAGGCGCATCAAGTGCTCGTCGGGCGCAAGGCCGTGTTCGGCGGCCTCGCGGCGGGCGGTGTCGGCGCTCACCACCACGTCGCCCAGGATCTCGGGGTTGAGCGCCGGGCCGTCGCCCTCGTTCTGGGCGAAGGAGATGACGTTGGTGGGGCCCTCGCGGTTCAGCCACTGTTGGTTGATGGCCGCGATTTCCTCGTCGTCGCAGATCACCAGCGACAGCTCGGCCTCGGGCGGCTGCCCGGCCAGGGCCAAAACCCGCTCCACCCGCTCCACCAGCCCGGCGGGAAGCTCGCCGCCTTCCCAGGAATTGTCCAGAAGCACGTTCATGCGCCACCGTTTCCCATCTGGTCGTAGGCCTTGATGATCCGGCGCACCAGGTAGTGGCGCACCACGTCGCTCTCGTCGAAGTCCACGAAGGCGATGCCCTCGATGTTATGCAATATCTGGCTGGCCCGCACCAGGCCCGAGACCACCCCGCCGGGCAGGTCCACCTGGGTCACGTCGCCGGTGATCACCGCCTTGGAGTCGAAGCCCAGGCGGGTGAGGAACATCTTCATCTGCTCGCTGGTGGAGTTCTGGGCCTCGTCCAGGATCACGAAGGCGCTGTTCAGGGTGCGCCCGCGCATGAAGGCCAGGGGGGCCACCTCGATCACCCCCTTGGACATGAGCCGCCCGGCCTTGTCGAAGTCGATCATGTCGTGCAGGGCGTCGTACAGGGGCCGGAGGTAGGGGTTGACCTTCTCGGCCAGGTCGCCGGGCAAGAAGCCCAGCTTCTCCCCGGCCTCCACCGCCGGGCGGGCCAGCACGATGCGGTCCACCTGGCCCTTGAGCAGGGCGTCCACGGCCATGGCCATGGCCAGGTAGGTCTTGCCGGTGCCCGCCGGGCCGATGCCGAAGACGATGTCGTGAGCCCGGATGGCCTCCAGGTACTTTTTCTGGTTCAGGGTCTTGGGGCTGATGATGCGGTTCTTGCCGGTCAGGTACACCTGGTCCAGGAAGATGTCCTTGAGCTGGGCCCCGGGGTCGGCGCTCAGGATGCGGTAGGCGAACTCCACGTCCATTTCGTAGACCGGGTAGCCCTGCTGAATCAGGCCGTAGAGCTGCTTGAGGGCCAGGGCGGCCAACTCCACGGCCTCCGGCTCGCCGCTCAGGGTTATCTCCCCGCCACGGGACCGGGCCTTGACCCTCGCCGCCCCGGCCAGCAGGCGCAGGTGGGCGTCGCGGGCTCCCAGCAGGGTGCGCAGGGCCTCGTGATCGGAAAAGCTCAGGCGAAGCTCTTGGCTTTGGCTCATATTCCCCTACCCGCCCTGCACGGTCACCACCACCTTGCGGCGGCGGGGCCGGTTGTCGAAATCCAAGACCACGATCTGCTGCCAGGTGCCCAGCATGAGGCGGCCCGCCTCCAGGGGCACGGTCAGCGAGGGGCCCAAAAGGGCCGAGCGCAGGTGGCTGTAACCGTTGCCGTCGCCCCAGCGCTGGTTGTGGGCGTACTCGCCATCCGCCGGGGCCAGCTCTTCCAGCAGGCGCCTGAGGTCGCTCAACGCGCCGGGCTCGTACTCGATGGTGGTCACCGCCGCGGTGGAACCGGGGGTGAACACCAAGACGCTGCCCTGGTCCAGGCCGCTTTCCGCCGCCACCCGGGCCACCTGGCCGGTGACCTCGTGGATGTCGGTGCCCGCCGTTCCGTCCAACTCCAGGATTTGGCGATAAACCGTCATGGTTTCTCCTGACCAATCTTTACCACGCGCCCACCCGCCCTAGCAACAAGCCCCCGGCGGGGACCGCGAAAGAAATACCCACCCAACCTATTGTTATCACTTACCTATCAAATTACAAGCCACAGCTAACTTCTTGACTTTTTAAGGTCCGCCGTGCTACAGATGGTGGCACTATGCAACAGATGCCTAACTTATTGGACCTGGGGCTTTTGATCATCATGGTCTTCTTCCTGGTGAAGGCCCTGATGCGCGGTTTCGTGCGCGAGGTCATAGGCCTGGTTGGGGCGGTGGCCGCCATAGTGGCCAGCGTGATGTTCTACCAGGAGCTGGGGGGCATGCTGGAGCGCCTCAGCGGGGTGCAGGCCTCCTGGTGGCCCGCGGTGGCCTTCGCGGTCATCCTGCTGGTGGTCTTCGCCGTCTTCCTTTATATAGGCGGCATGTTGCAGCGGCTCATCCTGGCGGGCCCCCTCTCGGGCCTGGACCGCCTCTTGGGCGCGGGGGTGGGCCTGGTCAAGGGCCTTTTGATCTGCTACCTGCTCATCAACCTGCTGTTGTTGGTCAATCCCTTCAACACCATGGCCCCCCTGCGCCAATCCATGGTGGCCCCCTATGTGGTGCGCGCGGGCAACTTCATCAAGGACATGATCCCCGACAATTTCCTGGGCAACCTCCAGGAAAAGGCCGGGCTGGTCAAGCCGGACCCCAAGCAGAAAAAATAAGCATGACCGATAAACCCGGCGGAGATGGACTCGGCCCCGCCCTGGAGGCCCTGGCCGAGTTGGCGGCGCGTTTGCGCGCCCCGGACGGCTGCCCCTGGGACCGGGAGCAGACCCCGGTCAGCGCGGCGGCCTATCTATTGGAAGAGGCCTACGAGGCCACCGAGGCCATCGAGTCCGGCAGCACCGAGGAGGTGCGCGGCGAGTTGGGCGACCTCCTGTTCCAGGTGGTGTTCCAGGCCCAGCTCTTCGCCGAGGCCGGGGGCTTCGACCTGGCCGAGGTCATCGAGGAGGTGCGGGCCAAGATGGTGCGCCGCCACCCCCACGTGTTTGGCGACGCCGAGGCCAAGGATGCCGGTGAAGTGAAAGCGCGCTGGAGCGAGATCAAGCGCCGAGAGCGCCAGGACCGCCCCCAGGGCCTGTTGGACAGCGTGCCCCTGGGCGCGCCCGCCCTGCTCAGGGCCCAGCGCCTGGGCTCCCGGGCGGCCAAGGTGGGCTTCGACTGGGACGACGCGGCCGGGGTCTGGGCCAAAATCGGCGAGGAGACCGCAGAGTTGGCCGCCGCGGGGCCGGAGACCGAGCAGGCCGAGCTGGGGGACGTGCTTTTCTCCTGGGCCCAGTGGGCCCGCCACCGGGGATTGGGGGCCGAGGCCGCCCTCCGGGAGGCCAACCGGCGCTTTACCCGGCGCTTTGAGGCCATGGAGGCCATGGCCGCCCGCCTGGGGGTGGCCCTGGAGGATATGAGCCCCGATAAACGGGAGGAGTTGTGGGCCGCGGCCAAGGCCCAGGAAGCCCCTCTCTTGAAGAAATAGCGCACAGGCAGTATGGTTTTTCAAGGGGTTAGGTGTGCGGGTTTCTGGGGAAAACCCTTGACAACCCCCCGCCCCTTGTCCTATATAATGCCCAACTAGTGAAGGTTTTCGCTTTTTACGAAGCTCGTAGCAATCGGGGAGGATACAGGGACATGAAGAAGTGCAGCATCGCCGTATTGGTGGCGTTGGCCTTTGCCGTGGCGGCGCTCATGGGCACGGCGGCTATTGCCCAGGACACCAAGTCCGGCAAGGTGGCCGACAGCTTCAAGATCAAGGATCCGCTTTTCAAGGGCAGCAAGAAAAGCGCGGTGGAGTTCACCCATCTGAAGCACTCCGTGGATCACAAGCTGGCCTGTACCGAGTGCCATCACGTGTACAAGGACGGCAAGAACGTATTCAAGGACGGCGACAAGGTGCAGAAGTGCTCGGCTTGCCACACCAGCCCCAAGAAGAACCAGGGCAAGCTGTTGAGCCTGTACAACGCCTTCCACAAGAACTGCCGGGACTGCCACAAGGCGGCCAAGAAGGGCCCCCAGAAGTGCAACGAGTGCCACCCCAAGTAGGCGCCGTGCGCTAGCCGCGATTTAGAGAGAGGGTAAAGAGGGCCGGTCCAATGGACCGGCCCTCTTTTATTGTTTCGGCTTCGTCAGCCGCCGGCAGACAAGGCGACCGGCGAGCACCGGCCGCAGGCGTAGGCATACCTACGTCGAGGACCGGGCGCAGCCGGCAACGCAGTATGCCGTCGCCTGAGGACGCCAGGGCATAAAAAACCGGGTCCCGACCTACTGGCCGGGACCCGGTTGAAACATTCAGCTAGCGTAGGGCGCTTAGACCTCGGTCACGGTAATGGCGTCCTGCTCGCACACCTCGATACAGCTCTCGCAGCCCAGGCACTCTTCGGCGTTAACCGGAACGGCCTTGCCATCCTGCATCTCGTACACGTCTACCGGGCAGACTTCAACGCATTCCTCGTCGCCGATGCACTTGTCAGTGTCAACCACCACCTCGAACATAATGTCCTCCTTGATTGGCAAAGTTGTTCGGGGAGCCCCCGAAATCTCTCAAAAAACTATGATGCTGCCGCCCCCCATGAGGAACGGTATCCTAGCCTTTACCCAACCGCCTGTGGTCCGCTATGCGCGGGGCTGATCAGCCGCCCGTAGGCCGCCGGGGGTGAAAATCACTTCTTGTCAATAACGGTCCGAAGCCGTTTGGTCAAGTGAATAATTTCTTCTCTTGTTCCCCGGCGTCCCGCCTAGGACAAACCCAGCTGCTCGGCCAGCTGGGGATGCACCTCGTAACCCAGTTCCCTGGCCCGCACCGCGTGGAAACGCGCCTGCTCCTGGTCGCCTTTTTCGCTGAGGATCACCGCCAGGTTGTTGTGAGCCATGGCAAAGTTGCCGTTCAGCTCCAGGGCCTGGCGGGCGGCCTTCTCGGCCTTTTCCGTCTCTCCGGTGCGCAGGAAAATGGTGCTCAGGTTGGTCAGGGCGTCGGGCATGTTGGGCGCGCCGTTCAAGGCCTCCTTGAGGTGATAGGCCGCCTCTTCCAGGCGGTCCATCTGCAAATAGGCCACCCCCAGGTTGGCCCGCACCATGGGGATGTCCCAGACCTTCAGGGCGTTGCTCAGAATCCGGAGCGCCTCTTCCGGCTGGCCCTTGCCCAGGTGGATGGCCGCCACGTTGACCATGCTCTCCAGATGCTTGGGAGACTCGGCCATGACTTGGCGGAACTGCATGAGGGCCTCGTCCACCTGGCCCTGCTGCATCAGGGCCACCCCCAGGTTGTAACGCACGTGCCAGGCCTTGGGCTCGGCCTCCAGGTACTGGGTCAGCCGGTCCACCAGGCCTTCCCGCAAAAAGTCGTCTTCCGGGATGCCGCTGGGGTCTTCAATCTTGTTCATGGGTCCATAGCCTTCAGGGGACGCACCCCTAAAAAACAACCCTCCGCCAGGGAACGAACCTGCCGGCCCGGTCTATGGCGGAGGAGAAAAAAGGCCCCATAAAGGGGGGCCGGCGCTGGCGCAGGTTTAGTCCTCGCCCTCGGCGTGCTTGCCGCCGGGCAGGGCGAAGTAGGTGGTGGAACCGCTGGACCAGTACTGGAGGCTCTGGTCCTGGATCATGGCGGTGGTCACCTTCTTCAGGGGACGCTTATCCACGCTTTCGTCCAGCTTCTGGACCTCTTTCAGAAGGTCCTTCATCATCATGCGTTTTTGTTTCTTTTCCATGACCTGGATGACGAGGTCGCGGATTTCTTGATCAGTAGCCATCAGGTATTCCTCCCAGGATTGGAGCTTTTTTCACAACACAGGACACCATAGCCAGCAAGGGCCGTGGTGTCAAGTTATTCCTAGACTTTGGCCGCCTCCACCAGACCCGGAGCCCAGCCCGGCGAGCCCAAAACATGCACGTGGTGGTAGGTTCCCAAAACTTTTTTTTGCACCAGGCCGCCCATGTCCCCGATGAGCCCCTTGCCCCGGATCACCCGGTAAACCAGCTCCAGCTCGGCCCCGGGCAGGGGGTGGGGCTCGGAGTAGTGGAACTCGTGGGCCTTGAACTCATAACCCACCGGCCAGAAAGGGTTGAGCTTTTCCACCCGGCACTGGGTGTAGCCGTGGCCCTGGGGGCGGCGCTTCATGGCGAAATCCACCGGCAGCACCCCGGCCATGTCCCAGGCCTGGCCCTCCACGATGAGGCGGCGGCCCAGGTACATGAGCCCCCCGCACTCGGCGTAGATGGGCAGGCCGCCCAGGGCGGCGGCGGCCAGCGAGGCCCGGAAGGAGGCGTTGGCCGCCAGGGCCGGGGCGTGGGTCTCGGGAAAGCCGCCGCCCAGGTACAGGGCGTCCACCGGGGGCAGCTCCGGGTCGGCCAGGGCCGAGCAAAACACCAGGTCCGCCCCGAAGTTGGTCAGCGCCTCCAGGTTCTCGGGATAGTAGAAGCCGAAGGCCGCGTCGCGCACCACCCCGATGCGGGGCCGGGGGCCCGTGGGCGGGCTGGAGGGCATGAGACCCTCGGGGATCGCATCCTCGTTCCAGGCCGGGGCCAGGGACATGATGGCCCGCACCCGCTCCAGGTCCACGTGGGCGGCCACGCTGCGGGCCGCGTTGTGCAGGGCCTCGGCCACCCGCTGGTGCTCCTGGGGGGGCACCAGGCCCATGTGCCGCTGGGGCATGTCCAGCTTCAGGCGGGGCACCGCGCCCAAGACCGGCAGGCCGGTGGCGTCCTCCACCGCCCGGCGCACCACCCCCTCCTGGCGGGCGGTGCCCACCGGGTTGAGGATGAAGCCGGCCAGGTTCAGCTCGGGGTCGTACTTTTGGCAGCCCAGGGCCACGGCGGCCACGCTGCGGCTGGCCATGGTGCAGTCCAGGGCCAGGATCACCGGCGCGTCCAGAATCTTGGCCAGCTCGGCGGTGGAGTAGGAGCCCGCCGCGTCCATGCCGTCAAAAAGGCCCCGGTTGCCCTCGATCACCGCCGCCTGGAACCCCCGGGAAAAATAGGCAAAGGAGCAGCGCACCTGGTCCGGGCCCATGAGGAAGGGGTCCAGGTTGCGGCAGGGCGACCCGGCCGCCTCGGACAGCCAGAAGGGGTCGATGTAGTCCGGGCCCTTCTTGAAGGGGGCCACGGCCAGGCCCAGATCGGCCAGAGCCTGGATAAGGCCAAGGGTGAGGGTGGTCTTGCCGCTGCCGCCCCTGAGGGCGGCCACCACCATGCGGGGGGGTACCGGGGGCATCTGAGGTAATCCAAATCGGGTTTTGTACAAAACTTCGCTATGCATACATAACTCTTAAGCGCGCCGTAGGCAAGCGGCACGCTTAAGTTTTGGCCTGGGAGTTTCACGATGGCCGGTCGGCTTTTTGCCTCCACCCCCGGCGTAGCCGGTCCCACCTACCAGGAGAAATGATAGGTGCGGTGACATTGCTCCTGCTCAAGCTTGAGGCAGCCCTCGAAGGCGGGCTCCGCCTCATAGGCCACCCCCAGGGTTTTCAGCCAGACGTCCACCCTGAGGTAGATGCCGCAACGGTACTGGTCCAGCACCCCCAGGCGCTGCATGCCCTGGTGGGCGAAACACTTCCCCATGTTCATGCGCAGGGAGCCATCGGGCAAAAACTCGTAGGTGAAGTCCATGAAATCGGCCTTGACTACCGCGAAGACCCCCTCCACGAAGCGGCGCAGCGCCTCGGGCGAGTCGATGGAGGCGATGCCCAGGGCCTGGGCCAGACGCCCCGCCTCGATCTGGGCCATGGAGCGGATCGCCGCCCGGTTGAGCCGGTTGGTCTCTTCCATGCCGAACTTCTGCTGGCAGTGGAAGAACCACATGGCGTCGTGGGTCATCCAGTTTTTGTTGAGCAGTTCCTTGACCTGGGAAGGCTCCAGCGCGGTCATGACGCACCCCCTGGCGGCCGCCGTGCGGGCGTTGAAGCCGATAGGCGCGGGCAAAGGCCCATAATGTTATTGTATATCATAAAGACGGCGCGGTTGAGACACTGGATGGCCGTTTGATGGCATGCCGGTAACCACGGCGTAACCTTGGCCTGGCATAATCGGGCCAGGTCCCAACACCCGCGACCCCACCGGCCCTTGCCTCTGGAGGAAAAAGTGCCTTCGCAACCTGATGCACCATCTCGCGCCGGCTCCCCGAGCCAAGAAGGCAAGAGCGTCCAGGAATACATAGACGAGATACCCTGCTGGGCCGACGGCACTCCGGCCCCCTCTTCCCCCCTCACCGGCATGCAGTGGCGCATCTGGTGGCTGGCCACGGCGGGCAAGTTCTTCGAGGGCCTGGTGGTGTTCATGACCGGGGTGGCCCTGCCCCTCATGGTGCGCGAGTTCGGCCTTGGCGCGGTGGAAAAGGGCATGGTGGGGGCCGCGCCGCTCTTGGGCATTTTGGTGGGGGCCACCGCCCTGGGCGGCCTGGCCGACCATCTGGGCCGCAAGCTGATGTTCATCCTGGAGATGGCCCTGTTCGTGCTGTGCCTGGTGCTGTTGGTGTTCAGCCACACCTACACCGGGCTGCTGGTGTTTCTCTTCGGCATGGGCGCGGCCCTGGGCTGCGACTACCCCACCGCCCACATGGTCATCTCCGAGTCCATACCCAGCCAGGCCCGGGGCCGCCTGGTGCTGGGGGCCTTCGGCTTCCAGGCGGTGGGGGCCCTGGTGGGCACGGCGGTGGGCTATCTCATCCTGCACCAGGCGGGCAGCCTGGAAGCCTGGCGCTGGATGTACGCCACGGCCATCATCCCGGCGGCCCTGGTGTTCATCGGCCGCTTTTTCGTGACCCAGAGCCCGCACTGGCTGGTGGTGCGGGGGCGCATGGCCGAGGCCGAGGAGGCCACCCGGCTCCTGCTGGCCCGCGAGCCCGCCTATCCCAGCGAGATCAAGCTGGCCGCGCCCCAAAACAACGGCGAGGGCCGCCAGGCCAGCGGTTACGGCGAGCTGTTCAGCAAAAAGAACCGACGCCCCACCATCTTGGCGGCGGTGCCCTGGTTTTTGCAGGACCTGGGCACCTACGGCATCGGCATCTTCACCCCCACCATCCTGGCCGGAGCCATCGGGGCGGAGAGCAAGTACGCCACCAGCGTCAGCGACATCATCCACAGCGACATGCTGGCCGCCAAGGGCGCGGCCTTCATCGACGTGCTGCTGATCCTGGGCATCGTGGGGGCGGTGTTTCTGGCCGACCGGGTGGGGCGCATCCGCTTGCAGGTCATTGGCTTCATCGGCTGCGGCCTGGGCCTGGCCCTGGCCGCCATGTCCCAGCTGGACCCCAGCGGCCCCACCATGCTCTACATCTTCGGCGGCTTCATGATCTTCAACCTGATGACCAACCTGGGCCCCAACTCCATGACTTATCTGTTGGCGGGCGAGGTGTTCCCCACCGCCATCCGGGGCAAGGGCGCGGGCCTGGCCGCCTCGGTGGCCAAGGCGGGCGCGGTGCTCACCGCCTTCTGGTTCCCGGTGCTGCTGGTCGATTTGGGCATCTCCACCCTGCTGCTGGTGCTGGTGGGCACCTCCCTGGCGGGCGCGGCCGTCACCTGGGTCTTCGGCATCGAGACCAAGGGGGTGAACCTGGAGACCGTGGGACAGGAGGAGGACTAGGGTTTGGAGTCGGTGGGCTGGTCGGCGGGCGATTGGGGAGCGGCAAGCGCTCGTGGTTCGGTGGTTTGGGGGGCAGCTTCCCGGTTCGTGGAAGAAAGCCTTTCGAGGTCGGCCTTGCGGTTCTTGCGCAGGATAAAGACGGAACCAGGCACCGCCAAAAGCGCCAACAGTCCCGCCCATTGGTAACGGACCCACGATTCAACCTTGTCTAATGTATGGTTATCAAAGCTTCCGCTTAACAGATAAATTATTCCGCAAAACAGCACGAGGTTGGCCAAGACAAGGTACCATGATATGTCGCCCGCTGAACCGCCGCGAGTTGGGGATATCGTGTTGTACATTGCTTGAATCTTCCCGCTCACATCATATAATATTGCCCTTTCCAACATATATCCATCCGCAGATTTTTCTCCGTCTTGCCTCTTTTTTTCTGAAAATATGGAAGCGAGTTTTTTGGCCAGATATACCACAAAGGCAAAGCACACCCTCATGGAATACAAATAATAAACAATCATGTACCACCCAGCGGAGCCCCAAGGGCGATCCGTTTGGGCGGCAATATAAGTGAAAAAATATACCGGACTAAAGAGAAACATTTTTATGATCATATAGGCCCAAAAGGTCATGACCGTATTTTTCTTTATGGCAATGCTTGAGTAGGCTTTAATTTTTTTGAGATAAATATAGGTGATGCCGCTTTCCAGGGTGAGAAAGATCGGCACAGCATAAATATAGAATAAATTGCTGTTTATAAAGTCGATGATTTGGCCGGGCGGTAGAAGAAATAGTTCGAAGAAGTCCATCAGCCCCTCAAGTCAACGTCGGTGGTATTGGGGGCGGCGTCCTGGTTGGTGGGAGAGGGTTCGCCGGCTAAAGTTCTACGCCTGCTAAACATGTTGGTAGCAACACTATACAACACCGGGATAACAAACAACCCTACAGTCACCAGCCAAAGCACACAAATTCCCGCGTCTATGATCTTGCCTAAATCATGATAATCGGCGGTTTTGTTGACGCCGAAGTATTTATCCAACCCACCACTTACCAAGAAAACTATCCCGCCGTTCACCAAGACGACCATAATTACGAAAGCAATTACCCTCCCGACCCTCTGTTGCCTCAAAAGACCAACAGCATCACCAGACCTACCTTTGGCTTTCTCCTGCGAATCAGCAGATGGCATAACGCTTTTCGGCACAGAGTTCGGCCATAAATACCACACTAAATTTCGGACCCCATACATAAGGAAGATGACTACAACGAGCACGGCATATGCGTAATACCATGCCGCCAAATACAGCATTCTATGAGAAATCCAAGGGCGATCCGAAAGAATCATCCACAACAAATAAATGAAAAAACCACTCTTACATGCCAACTGTTTCCAGTAAAACGATTTTTCTTTTTTGGCCTCTTCCAAGGTTTCGTAGGATTGGATGCGATAAAAATAGATGAGTAAAATTAGGTTATCCAGTACAAATAAAATCGGGCCAAAACGAAGAAAAATATCTTCGCCGAACAACGGACCAATCAAATTTATTATCGTATCCACCCCCACGCTTCGCCTTTTCTATGGTTTTTCTGATTTATCTCCCATAACCAAATTTTTAGCCCAACGTATTTCTCTATCATATCTATTAGCCTTTTCGCCATACTCTTTCAACGTTTCGTCTTTGTAGTACCACAATAATGCTTTCGGGACATAAAAAGTTCCTGCATCGGCCAGGTCACCAACAAAGCTCGCAGTACGCCCATTGATATATTTACTGCGGGCAGCCCATTTTCCTACAATACCTGGAAGCTTTGCCAATACACATGCTTTCGCAACATCTATCGCCACGATTCGCGCTGTTTCAAGTACCAGCACTCCCGCCGCCAAGAAACCAAACCCCAACCCCTCCAACATTTCCCCTGTGTGGGGCTTCACCCCCCGATAAACCGCGCCGGGCAGTTTGCTGAGCCCCTCCCAAATCAATTCAAAGGTATTTTTTTGCTTTTCAGGAAGCTTACTGAGGTTAATAGTTATTTCTCCCCCGGCTCCGATACCTCCACCTGCACTACCTTCCACCGAGATAGATATATTTCCGTTTGATGCTATCCACTTATCATAATCATGACGCCACTTTTTGGCCTTTTCATGCAGGTCTTGGGCCTTCTTCAGGTGGCCCGCCATCTCGCGGTTCACGCCCTCCCAGAACTCGGCCCTGATGTTGTTCTCCACCTCGATTATCCAGGCGGCGTACTCCTTGGCGTCGGGCTCTATCTGCTGGGCTATATGCTTGGCCAGCCACTCGGGGCTGCCCAGGCCCAGGCGCTGGCTCATTTCCTGGGCGATCTGGGCGGCCACCTGCTCGATGCCCGAATTATCCAGTTCGCCTTTGTTGCTAACCGGCATTAACAACTCGTACTGAACCTTGGCATGGTTATACACGTCTACGTACAGGCGCAAGGAATTTCCCACCCAGGCGTGAGTTTCCAGGTTCACCTCCACCTTGGGCAGGGCCAAACCGGCCTCGGCCATCAAGCCCTGGGCCCAGTCCGCGGCCCTTTGCTCCAAATCGGCCTGCTGCCCGGCCCTGAACACCCCCTCGCCGCTCGGCAGCTGGAACACCTCGCGATAGGCCTGGGCCAGGGCCTCCACAATGGCCTTGCCATCCGGCTTGCCCTCGGGGCCCAGGGTGCAGTCCATGTTGAACCGGTAGTTGGAACCGCCCATAACCAGGGGAAGCGACAGCCCCTCGCCTTTTTGCTCCAGGCCGGAAGGGTCCAGGGTGAAATCGCCCAACACGTCCGGCTCCCGGCGGACCAGGTTCTCCACCATGATTTGTTTGAGGGAATCTTCAAAACTTCCTTCGGCGGTGGAGGCGTAGCGCAGGTCCAGGCGAAATCCACAGGCATTTTGCACCTGCGCCTCGGTGTCGGCCATGGCGCGGTCGTAATCAAAACGGCACGCGCTGTCGTAGGAGATGGGCACCTCCACGGAGATGTTTGCCGGCTCGGGAAGCAGGCTCACGCCTTTGCCGTTGTTATTGCCCCAATCGGTTTCCAGAGTGATGTTGAACAAGACGCCCTCCAGGTATGCGGCCATTGCGCTACTTTGAATACTCTCACCAGTAGGCAATATGACCGGCACACCCGGCGGCAATCACGGAAGGCGCTTCACAAGTTTGGGTCAGGCCCCCTACTCTTCTTCCCCCGCTCCGATCAGGGGCAGGACCTTGTCGATCTTGAAGAACACCAGGTAGCGCTCGGTGGCCTCGCGGCCGTGGCGGCCCCGGCGCAGCTGGGCCAACAGGACGCTGTCTTTTTCCTCGCGCAGCTTGGTGAGGAACAATCGCCGCCCCCGGGTGTTGAAGCCTTCCTCCGCGAAGAGGTAGGCGGCGTGGGGGTTGCTCTGGAGGTTTTGGTGGGTCAGGCGGTGGGGCATGATAAAGGCCACGGTGTCTTGGTCGATGAAATGGGGTCTGGAATACACCGCCGAATCCACCCGGCCCTTATCGTCGGCGGTGGAGAGCACTCCCAATCCATTGACGTTGTCAAAATACTCTTTCAGTTCCATGATGCTCCATCCCATGGTTATGCGGCCCGGGGCCGGCGGTTTGCTGTGGCTTGATTCAGGGTAGCACATCGCGCTTTTGCGGCGCGCCTACGGCCTGCCCGCCCCATCAACCCGTCGATTATACTTGCCTATATGCCCGCATCATTCTAGGTTGTTCCCACCCGCGCCCGCGCTGCCCGCCATAAAAAAATTATCACCGGCCAAAGATTTGGGGGAAATCCATGCATTTTCGCAAGGGGGTTGTCTGGTGTTTGACGGCCTGTTTCTGCCTGGCGGCCCCGGCGGCCACGGCCATGGCCTACGATGTGACCCCGGCCCAGATAGAAGCCCTGCGCGAGCAGGCCCGCCGCGACATGCAGGCCTCATCGAGCTTCGCCAACACCATCGCCGGGGTCATCAACCTCACCCTCTCCCCGGACCTGTCCTCGGCCTTTTACAACGTGGAGTTCCCCGGCGAGCCTGATGTGGACTTCTCCACCACCAAGCTGCCCGTCTATTACTCCTTTGACAAAGAGGGCCGCAGCTGGTCGCCCTATCTGGGGGTGGTCCTGGGCTATCTGGACGCCAAGACCAAGGTGGACCAAATCTCCCAGACCTTTGGCGAGAAGATGCGCTGGGACTCGGACTGGAAGGGCTATTCCGGCATGTTGGAGGGCGGGTGCAAGTTCACCTTCGCGGGCGGCCTTTTCGTGGCCCCCGGCGTCAGCGCGGGCCTGGCCCGGCTGCGCAACAGCGTGACCTACCTGAACGACTTCAGCCGCGAGGTGGCCGCGCCGGTATTAAACGGCCTGACCGCCAACTTCTCCATCACCGCCCTGATGCTCTCGGGCATTTTGGCCGGCGGCTACGATGCCACCTTCGGACCCCTGGAGGTGAAGGTCCTGGCCAAATACACCCACTCCTACGTGGAGAGCATCGAGACCGACGACCCGGCCCAGGAGTTCAACGACGACATCGACTCGGTGGCCGGACGGGTCACCCTGGGCGGCCCCCTGGGCGTGTCCCTGGCGGGCAACCCCATGCTGTGGCAGGCGTTCCTGGGCGGGATGCACTTGGTGGGCCAGGACCAGGAGGTCATGGGCTGGACCTATTACGGCGAGCTGGGCGCCACCATCGGCCTGGACATCAGGCGCTTCGGCCTGCCCCTGTCGGCCCTGCGCCTGGGCGCTTCGCTCATCCGGGGCGACAACATCAGCGGCTGGTCCATCGTGCTGGGCTATACTTTTTAACCAGCCGCGCACCCACAAAAGAACCGCCCGGGGACGAATCCCCGGGCGGTGTGCTTTTCAGCGTAGCGCCGAAGCGCTAAGCGGCTACCACTTGAACTGGGTCGAGGTCCGCCAGGTGGTGGCGGCGAAGCGGTAGTCGTCGATGTGGTGGTGGCTGAACTCGATACCGGTCTTCTCGAAGAACTTCTCCCAACCGATACGCTGAGCCCACTCGCCAACACGCTCGTACTTCATGGCGTCGCCCGCGTAGACCTCCACGATCTTCTTGATGGTCTGCACGGTGCTGGGCCAACGGGGGGGCTCGTTGGGGATGAAGGGCACGGCCAACTTGGAGAACATGGGCATGCTCTTGGCGTTGGACACCTTGCCGCCCACCCACAGGGCGATGCCGTCGCCGTCGGCGTCGGCCAAAGGCATGGCGGGGCACATGGTGTAGCAGTTGCCGCAGAACATGCAGCGGTCGGCGTTCACCGCCACCGATTTGTAGTCATCAACCTTGGCGGGCTTGATGGCCGCGGTGGGGCAAGCGGCGATGGTGGTCGGGATTTCGCACATCTTGTCCAGGTGGCTGTGCTCGATCACCGGGGGTTTGCGGTGCACGCCCAGGATGGAGATGTCCGAGCAGTGCACGGCGCCGCACATGTTCAGGCAGCAGGCCAGGGAGATACGCACCTGGGCCGGCAGCTTGTGGGAGCCGAAGTACTCGAACAGCTCGTCCATGACCGCCTTGACCACGCCGGAGGCGTCGATGGCGGGGGTGTGGCAGTGGACCCAACCCTGGGTGTGGACGATGTTGGTGATGCCGGCGCCGGTGCCGCCCAGGGGCAGCGCACCGTTGGCGGCCAGAGCCTTCTTCAGGGGCTCAAGCTTGGACTCGTCGGCTACAATGAACTCGACGTTGTTACGAGTGGTGAAGCGGAAGAAACCGCCGCAGTACTCGTCGGCCAGCTTGCAGATCTCCTCGAGGAACAGAGTGGTCATAAGCCGGGTGGCGCCGCAGCGCAGGGACCAGACCTTGGCTCCGGTCTCGGACACATGCACCAGCACGCCGGGCTCGAGGATGTCGTGATAAAGCCACTTGCCGTAGTTGTCCTTGATCACCTGGGGCCACATCTCGTCGTATTTAGGCGGCCCAATGTCGGTGATTTTGTTGGCTTGAAATTCTGCCATTTTTCAAATCCTCCTTTGAGCCGTTAGCGGGCGTGCTTCTTGCGGTAATCAGCGATGTCGCGCTCGAAGCCACCTTCCACCTCATCCTCTTTGTAGAAGATGTAGGGGTTGGAGCGGGGCTCCTTGACCATCTGCGGGATGGGCTTCAGGTCAACGGCGGTGATGAAGGTCGACAGACCCACGCGCTGAATCAGCTCACCGATGCGCTCGCGGTTCTTACCGTTCTCATCCCACCAGTCCCACATCTTCTCGACGAATTCCTTGAACTCGTCGTAGGGCTCTTCCATCTTGATGAAGGGGATGATCAGCGAACCCATTTGGGCGCCTTCGAGGATGGGGGCCTTGGCGCCCACCAGGATGCTGGCGCCGGTGTCCAGGCCGGGGCGCAGGGCGCGAGGCATCACGTTGATGCAGTGCATGCAGCGGGTGCACTCTGCATTGTTGATGCTCAGCTTGCCGTCCTCGTAGAACATGCAGCCGGTCGGGCACAGATCGATGACGTCGGCCTTGATGTCCAGCTTGGCATCGGGGCCGTTGGCGCCGCCGTGGGCCACGAGTTCGCCACCGACGTAGGCGGCCACGGCCTCCTGGTCGATGCGGATGTCATCGCGCCAGGTACCGATAATGGCACAGTCGGAGCGGGCCAGGGAGGCCACGCAGCAGTTGGGGCAACCGTCGATCTTGAACTTGAACTTGTAAGGCCAAGCCGGACGGTGCATCTCGTCCTGGTACTCCTGGGTCAAGGAGTAGCAGATGTCCTGGGTGTCGATGCAAGCAAACTCGCAGCGAGCCTTGCCCACGCAGCAGGCCGGGGTCCGCAGCGCGGAACCGGAGCCGCCCAGGTCCCAACCCTTTTGGGTCAGCTCGGCGAAGATGGGCTCCAGTTGCTCGGTGAAGGCGCCCAAGAGCACCATGTCGCCGGTGGAGCCGTGCATGTTGAGCATGCCCGAGCCACGCTGGTTCCAGATGTCCAGGACTTCGCGCAGGCGCTCGGTCTTGTAGAACTTGGACGCGGGCTGGTTCACACGCAGGGTGTGGAAGTGCTCAACGCCAGGGAACAGGTCGGGTACGTCGGAGTAACGGCCGATGACGCCGCCGCCATAGCCGAGGACGCCCACGATACCGCCGTGCTTCCAGTGGCCCTCCTTGTCTTTGTAGGAGAGCTCGAGTTGCCCCAAGAGGTCGGCACAGGCTTCATTACCGGCTTCCGCCGCTTTCTTAATGTCCGTAACGAAGCTTGGCCAAGGACCCTTAGTCAACTCGTCGAGCAGCGGAGTGTCATGCATTTTAGCCATGAGAAAAAACCTCCGTGATTCTTTGCTGAGAGTTTGGACTTGCCTTGGTTCTGTGTTCGGGGGCGACCGCAACCTGCCGGCCCAGCCCCATATATACTAAACCCGCTCCCTGGGGGACCCAATGGCCCTCTGCCCGGGACGCGGAAAACTGCCGCCGAGACTAGCTTGGCTAACTTTATGTTTTTCCAAGACGGAACCGTAAGTCCCTATATTCACAATGGCGCGATTATAGGAAGGCCCACCAGGCATGTCAACCAAAAAACACCTCGCTTGCCCGGGGGGCGGACGGCGGTTATTATTTCAACTCACTAGTTTAGGCCAGGAGAGCATCCCATGTTGAGCCCGGACCACCCGGATATAGCCAGCCGTCACCGGCAGTTGCGAGCCAGCATCGTGGCCCAGGGCGTGGAGGGCTGGCTCTCGGACCTAGCCGACGAGCCATCTCGGGAGTCACTCATCTACCTTTGCAAGTTCGCCTTTTTCACCGGCATCCTTACCAAGTCCCAGATCGGTGAGCTGCTGGGAGCCGACCGCGCGGAACTCAAGGGCCTGGTCAGAAGCTGGTACGACGACCACCGCCGCAAGGGCTGCGGCACCTGTTAGCCCGCTCGCCTATTTGAACTTGTTAAGCGTGTCCACCAGGGCCTTGGCGCTGGGGGGCAGATCCACCTTGCCCCCGAAGATATCGGCCACGGTCACCGGCCTGCCGTAGTAGGCCGCGCTGGAGGCCTTGTCGAACTCGATGCCCGCCCCGCTCACCGAGGCCCCCAGGAAGGCCCCCGCGCTGCGCGAGTAGGAGTACAGGTCGGCCTGGGTGCTGGCCCCGGCGATGGCCGCCTGGGCGTCGCGGCCCACCGGCCCGGCCACGGCCGATGCGTCCACCCCGAACTTGGCCTGGTTTCTGAGCACCGCGTCCAGGCCCATCTTGGTCATGATCACCATGAACAGGTCCGAGGACTGGGCCCCGATCTGGAAGCCGATGGAGGCCCCGCCCATGATGAAAAAGGCCGGGCCGGACCAGGTGCCGTCCGGGCGGCGGCTCATGATCACCCCGGTGCCGTAGTTGCCGCCCACGATGAAGCCGGCCTTGATCATGCCCGGGAACAAGGCCACGCCCTTGCAGCGGGCCAGGAGCCAGCGGGGGGTGCTGTTGTCCGGGGAGTTGGTGAACTGCATCAGGCTGATCTGGGCCTCTTGCACCTTGATGTCGGCCTCGGCCTTGTTCATGGCCGCCGCCGGCAGGGACAGGGCCAGGGTCAACAGCAACGCCACCAGGCAAGCAACCGACTTAGCTCTAAAACTCATAGTAATAACCTCTGGGGCCGCGGTGCGGCGGTTTTTAGGGTCGGGATGAATCAGCGGCCCACCAGGCGGCGGCGCTCGGCGGCCACCACCTCGGCCTGCTTGGGTTGTCCCAGGCGGCGGAACACCTCCTCGGCGCCCTTGAAGGCCCGCTCGGCCTCGTCGGCCTGGCCTTCCCCGGCCAAGAGGGTGCCGACCCCCACCAAGGCCAGGGCCTCGCGCTGGGGCTCGTTGTTCTTCTGGCTCAGCGCCCCCAGGCGGCGGTAGGCGGCCAGGGCCTTTTGGTTCTCTCCTTGCCGCCGGTGCAGGGGGCCCAGGTACTGGTTCAAAAACATCTGGCTGAGCTCGTCCCCCGCCTCCAAGGCCAGGGACAGGGCCGCCTCCAGGGAGGCGATGGCTCCGGCCAAGTCGCCGGTTTCCTGCTGCAACCCGGCCCGGCGCTCCAGGGCGGCGGCCCGGCCGGGGGCGTCCTGGGCCTGCTCGAAACAGGCCAGGGCCCGGTTCAGCAGATCCAGGGCCTGGGCGGCCTCCCCGGCCTGGTTGGCCAGCTCGGCCAGACGCAGAAGCACCTGCCCCTGGCCCGGAAGGTTGCCCAGCTGGGTGCAAAGCTCCAGGGCCTCGTCCAGGGCCACCTTGGCGGGGGCGGCCCGGCCCTTTTGCATCTGGGCCATGCCCACCACGAACAGGGCGTTGGCCACCGCTTCCCTGCTGCCTTCCGCCCGCATTTGCTGCAAATTGTCCAGGGCCTGGCCCAAATCTATCTTCACCGGCGCTCCTTTTGCCTCCAGGGGCTTGGATTATGGTAGACCGGGCCGCCCGGCTTGTCCAGGCGCTTGCGGCGACAGGCCGGGCACAACCCAATTACCATGCCCGCGCCGCCGTTCGGTCATGAAACTTCGGCAACTTCCTAACTTTAGGTTTTAAACCTCTCCCTTGTTATGTTATTTTCGGCCAAGCGATATCTTGAGATATTGATGCGCCGTTTACCTGCCCCAAGCGGCTAATAATAATCAATTAAATATTTCATTTTTGAAATATTGCACGCTTGCGGGAAACACAAGCCAAATGGCCCCCCGAAAATCGGTTTTCCAAGCCGGCAGGGCTTTTTCCATGCGCACCCCCCGGGCCCTTTGGCTGGCCATGATCCTGGTGGTGGGGATGCTCCTGCTGGCCCTGGGCTGGATGACCTACCTGCACTACCGGGATCATCTGGCCACCGCCGAACGGGGCACGGCCAGCTCGGCCAACGCCCTGGCCGAGCACATGCTGCGCACCATGGAGGGGGCGGAGCAGGTCCTCTACCGCGCCGCCGACCTGGCCAAGGACCAGAGTTGGGCGCGGATAGCCGACTCCAAAAAACTCTGGGAAGAGTTGCGGGCCGCGTCCGCCTCCTCCCCCCAGATCCAGGCCATCTGGCTGGCCGACCTAAGCGGCCGGGTGCGCCTCATCAGCTCGATCTACCCCACCCCGGACCTCGACATCTCCACGCGGGGCTACTTCCAGCGGACCGTAGCCCAAGGCAAGGGTTATCACGTGGGCAACCCCCGCCGCAGCCCCCGGACCGGCAAGCCTTATTTTTCCATGGCCGTGCCCCTGACCGGGCCAGGCGGCAAGCCGCGCGGGGTGGTGGCCGGGGCGGTCAATCCCCCCTACCTGGACGATTTCGCCGAGTCCCTGCGCCTGGGCCGCCGGGGCAGCGCCGAACTGATCACCCTGGAGGGGGTCATCCTGGCCCAGGCCCCGGCCGAGAGATGGAAACCCGGCGACACCATAAGCCACAGCCGGGTCAAGCAGTGGCTGCGTGACCAGATAACCTGGGGCACCTACGTCAGCCACCCCCAGCCCGGACGGGGAGAGCGCCTGGTGGCCTTCGAGCGCCTGGGCTCCTTGCCTCTGGCCGTGGTGGTCACCGCCTCCCTGGACGAGGTGAGCCGGGGCTATTGGCGGGAGAACTGGCCCCGCCTGGCCTTATCCTTCCTGGGAATCCTCCTGGTGGCCCTGGTCTTCGTGGCGCTCATCCGCCGGGCCAAGGTTTTGGCCGCCACCACCGTGTCCCTGGACGAACTGCAACAGGAGATGAAGGCCCGCCACCTGGCCGAGCGCACCAGCCAAGAAAGCTCCCAGGCCTATAGGGCCATCTATGAAAACCTGATCGACGGCCTGGCCCTGCTGGACCTTGAAGGGCGGGTGCTGGACTGCAACCAGGCCTTTATCGAGCGCTACGGCTACACGGCCGAGGAAATGCAAGGCCGCACCCTGGAGGGCCTGGTGGGGGTGGACCAGCCCGAACTGTTGGGCGAGATGCTGGCAGCCGCCGCCCAGGGCCGGAGCATGCAGCGCGAAAGCCGGGACCAGTCCCGCAACGGCGGGGTGTTCTTCAGCGAGATAAGCACCACGGTCATAAGCATGCAGGGCCAGAAGCGCCTGTTGGTCATCCTCAGGGACATCACCAAGCGCAGACAGGCCGAGGACAAGCGCGAGCGCCTGCTCACCCGCCTGGAGGCCCTTTGGGAGCTTTACCAGCATATCGGCGACAGCGAGGCGGCTATCAGCCAAGAGGGCATGGACACCATGCTGAAGATCAGCGGGGCCGAGCACGCCTTCATTGGCAAGGTGGACCAAGAACGGCTGGAGCTGCAGAGCGTGATTTACAGCAGCAGGGTGCATTCCGACTGCCGGGCGGGGGCTCGGCGGCATTACTCCTTGACCGAGGCCGGCCTCTGGGCCGAGGCCATCAGGCACAAGGAGACATACCTGCTCAACCACTACGCCCCCGGCGCACCAGGGAGCAAGGGGACGCCCCCCCACCACGTGCCGCTCAAAAACCTGCTGGCCGTGCCCGTGTTGCGCGGGCACGAGGTGGTGGCCCTGGTGTGCCTGGCCAACAAGCCGGGCGGCTTCGACCAGGACGATGAGCTCATGGTGGAGTCCTTCGCCACCGGCCTGTGCCTCATACTGGAGCGCAAGGCCCTGGTTTTGGAACTGCGCGAAAAGGCCCAGCAACTGGAGCGCTCCAACATCGAGCTGCAACAGTTCGCCTACGTGGCCAGCCACGACCTGCAAGAGCCCCTGCGCATGGTCAGCTCCTACGTGCAGCTGCTCAACCGCCGCTACGGCGACAAGCTGGACCAGGACGCCAAGGAGTTCATCGGCTTCGCGGTGGACGGGGCCGAACGCATGCGCATGCTCATCCAGGACCTGCTGGCCTTCTCCCGGGTGACCACCAAGGGCCAGCCCCTGGAGCCCACCGACAGCGGGCGGGCGCTGGAGCTGGCGCTCAACAACCTCCAGATGATAATCGGCGAAAGCGGAGCCAAGGTGGAAAAGGGCGAGATGCCCGAGATACTGGCCGACCAGGGCCAGTTGGTCCAGGTGTTCCAGAACCTGGTGCAAAACGCCATCAAGTTCCACGGCCCCCAGCCGCCGGTGGTGCGCGTCGGAGCCGAGGAGCGGGACGGCGAATGGCTCTTCTGGGTGAGCGACAACGGGGTGGGCATAGAACCGCAATACTTCGAACGCATCTTCATCATCTATCAACGCCTGCACAGCAAGACCGAATACGGCGGCACCGGCATCGGGCTGGCCTTGGTCAAAAAAATCGTGGAGCGGCACGGGGGACGCATCTGGGTGGAATCGACCCCTGGCGAAGGGACCACATTCTATTTCACCATCCCCCAAGAGTGACGGAGGCTATCCCATGGAGCACCTAATGGCGCAAAAACCGGTCAACATCCTGCTGGTGGAAGACAACCCCGGCGACGCCCGCCTGGCCCAGGAGGCCCTAAAGGAAAACAAGGTGGCCAACACCCTGCACTGGGTGGACGACGGGGTGAAGGCCCTGGAGTTTCTGCACCAGCAGGGGCCCTACGCCGACGCGCCCCGCCCGGACGTGATCTTGCTGGACCTGAACCTGCCCCGCAAGGACGGCCGGGAGGTGCTGGCCGAGATCAAGGACGACCCGGAGCTCAAGCGCATCCCGGTGGTGGTGCTCACCGTGAGCCAGGCCGAGGAGGACATCCTCAGGACCTACAACCTCCACGCCAACTGCTACATCACCAAGCCCTTGGACCTGGACCGCTTTTTGGAAGTGGTGCAGCAGGTGGAGAACTTCTGGCTGACCATCGTCAAGCTTCCCAACCAACAATAGCCCCGCCCGGATAGAACCAACAGCATGAATGAGAATTGCCACATTCTTTTAGTTGAGGACAATCCCGGCGACGCCCGCCTGGTGGAGGAATATCTCCGCGAATCCCCTGATCTGGCCTGCGAGCTGGTGCGTAGAGACACCATGGCCGCGGGCCTGGAGCTTTTGGGGCGGGAGCGCTTCGACCTGATCATGGCCGACCTGGGCCTGCCCGACAGCCAGGGCATCGCCACCTTCCACCGCCTCACCGAGGCCGCCCCGGCCACGCCCATCATCATCCTCACCGGGTTGGGCGACCGGGAGGTGGCCCTGGCCAGCCTGCGCGAGGGGGCCCAGGACTACATCACCAAAAACGAGATGAGCCCGCTGAGCCTGGGCAAGGCGGTGCGTTACGCCCTGGAGCGCTGGCGCTCCCAGCGGGCGCTCAAGTCCAGCGAGGAGAAATTCTCCAAGGTCTTCCGGCACAGCCCGGTGTGGGTGGTTATCAGCGCCCTGGAGGACGGCACCTACCTGGAGGTAAACGACGCCTTTTTGAACGCGGTGGGCTACAGCCGCCAGGAGGTGCTTGGCCAACGCAGCGTGGCGCTGGGCATCTGGGCCAGCTCCGCCGAGCGCCAGAAGGTGGTGTCGCTGATAACCGAGCAGGGCTCGGTGAGCAACCTGGAGGCGGTGCGCCACACCAAGGACGGGCGGGAGATACCCACCCTGTACTCCGGCGAGCTTCTGGAAATCGACGGCCGCCAATGCCTGGTGTCGGTGAGCCAGGACATCAGCGCCATGAAGCAGGCCGAGGCCGAGCGCCTGAAGATAGAGCAGCAGCTGTTGCAGGTGCAAAAGCTGGAGAGCCTGGGGGTGTTGGCCGGGGGCATAGCCCACGACTTCAACAACATGCTCATGGGCATCCTGGGCAACGCCGAGCTGGCCCGCATGGACCTGTCGCCCGAGTCGCCGGTGAGCGTTTACTTCGAGCACATCGAGACCGCCGCCCGGCGCCTGGCCGATCTCACCAACCAGCTTCTGGCCTACTCCGGGCGGGGCCGTTTCGTGATCAAGGCCATCAACCTCTCAAGCCTGATAACCGAGCTGAGCAGCCTTTTGAACACGGTGATTTCCAAGCAGGCCCAGGTGCGCCTGAACCTGGAGGAGAACCTGCCCTCGGTGCAGGTGGATGTGACCCAGATGCGACAGGTGATCATGAACCTGATCACCAACGCCAGCGACGCCCTGGAAGACCGCAACGGCACCATCACCATCTGCACCGGGGTGACCCAGGTGGACCGCAACTACCTGGCCTCCACTCACGTGGACGAGGAGTTGCCCACCGGCACCTATGTGCACCTGGAGGTGTCCGACACCGGGGTGGGCATGACCCGGGAAACCCAGGAGCGCATCTTCGACCCCTTCTTCACCACCAAGTTCACCGGGAGGGGTCTGGGCCTGGCCGCGGTGCTGGGCATCATCCGGGGCCACCAGGGAACCATCAAGGTCTACAGCGAGCCCGGCAAGGGGACGGCCGTCAAGGTGCTCCTGCCCGCCAGCAAGAAGCCGGTCCAGAGCACCGCCGACCGATCGCCCGAGGAAGGGCACCCGGCCCAAACCATCCAAGTGTTACTTGTGGACGACGACGAGATGGTGCGCGGGGTCACCCGCCTGTCCCTGGAGAAGATGGGCTGCCGGGTGCTGACCGCCAAGGACGGGGTGGACGGCCTGAGCCTGTTCCGCCAGCACCTGGAAAAAGTGGACCTGGTGATCCTGGACATGACCATGCCCCGCATGTCCGGCGAGGAGACCTTCCACCAGATGCGCCGCCTCAAGCCCAGCGTCAAGGTGCTACTCACCAGCGGCTACAACGAGCAGGAGTCCACCAACCGCTTCACCGGCAAGGGGCTGGCCGGGTTCATCCAGAAGCCCTTCACCCCCTCGGAGCTGCGCCGCAAGCTGCAGGCCATTCTGCCGGACAAGTTCTAGCCTCCTCCGGGGCGGCGAAAACCGGCCCCGAGGGCCGGTTCAATGTGAAGATTTTCACTGGATATTTCGCCGGCGATTGCCCATAGTAGGACTGCGCCTATATTGGGAGGTCCTCTTGTTCAGGGTGCTGCTAGCCGAGTCCGAGCCTGCCCATTACCACTCCCTGGAGCGCCTGCTCATAGAGCAGGGGCTCAGGGTCAGCCAGGCCGGCAACATGTCCCAAGCCTTGGCCGAGGTGGTGGCCAACCCGCCTGATTTGGCCATCGTGGCCGCGGCCCTGCCCCCTTCGGGCGGCCTGGAGCTGCTCAAACGCCTCAAGCAGGACGACCCCCGCCTGCCGGTGATCGTCACCGCCGCCGGCGGGGTGACCGCCGAGACCATCGAGGCCACCAAGCTGGGGGCCTTCGACTACGTAACCCATCCCCTGGTCCCCGCCGATTTCGCCAAGCTGGTGCAACAGGCCCTGGACGCCGGACGCTTCATGCGCTCCCCGGTGCAGATGAACCAGGGCCAGGAGATCACCGCCGGAGACGCCCTGCTGGGCCACTCCCGGCCCATGCAGGAGTTGTACAAGGCCATCGGACGAACGGCGGGCACCGGGGCCACGGTGCTCATCCAGGGCGAGAGCGGCACCGGCAAGGAGCTGGTGGCCCGGGCCCTGTTCCAGCACTCCGCCCGGGCGGACAAGCCCTTCGTGGTGGTCAACTGCGTGGCCATCCCCGAGACCCTGCTGGAGAGCGAGCTTTTCGGTTACGAAAAGGGGGCCTTCACCGGGGCCGCCTCCCGGCGCATCGGCAAGATCGAGCAGGCCGACGGGGGCACGGTGTTTTTAGACGAGATCGGGGACATGCCCCTGGCCATCCAAGCCAAGATGCTGCGCCTGCTGGCCGAGCGCAGCGTGGAGCGCATCGGCGGCCGGATGCCCATCCAGGTGGACGTGCGCATCATCGCGGCCACCAACCGCGACCTGGTGCAGGCGGTCAAGGAGGAGCGCTTCCGCGAGGACCTCTACTACCGGCTCAACGTGGTGGCCATCAGCCTGCCACCGCTCAGGGAGCGGCGCGAGGACGTGCCCCTGCTGGCCGACTACTTCCTGGCCAAGGTGACCCGCGAGCTGGGGGTGCGCAATCCGGGCATCACTCCCGAGGCCTACGAGCTTCTGAGCGCCCACTCCTGGCCGGGCAACGTGCGCGAGCTGGCCAACGCCATGGAGAAATGCCTCATCTTCGGCCGGGGCCATCCGGTGGGGGCCGAGGAGGTGGCCTCCCTGGTGCTGGAGCCCGGCGAAGGGCCGGGCGGCTCCCTGAGCCCGGAGATGGACCAGGCCATCCGGGCCTGGTGCCGCCAGGGGATCGCCGCCGGCCGCAACCGTCTGTTGGGCGCGCTCCTGAACCGGGTGGAGGAGATCATCGTCAGCGAAGCCCTGGAGACCACCAAGGGCAACCGCAGCCGGGCCGCCCGCCTGCTGGGGGTGTCGCGGCCCTCCCTCTTGGCACGGCTGAAAAAATACAGCCTGAGCTGAAATGTAAGGGGCTTGAATCAGAAAAAAGGAGTCTGCGCCGAAAATTTATTTGAGATAGAGCTTATCAATGTCTCCGCTCATGATCGCGGGCAAAAATCGCTGTATCTTATCAAAGTCCCAGTTCCACCATTGTATCTGCTGCAATTTATTAATTGTTTCTTCATCGAAACGTTTCTTGATTTCTTTCGCGGGAATACCACCAACAATTGTATATGGCGGGACATCCTTTGTTACCACTGCTCTTGTCCCTATGATTGCGCCGTCTCCAATATGTACGCCGGATAAGATAATTGCTTCATATCCTATCCAAACATCATTGCCAACTACAATGTCGCCTCTATTGTCCCAGGCAGAATTAACATGTTTCTTGTCTAAACCCCATTCTTCATAAAATATTGGAAAGGGATAAGTTGAGAGAGACTTAAGCGTGTGATTTGCACTGTTAAAAATGAACTTTGCCCCGCAGGCTATGGAACAAAAATTGCCAATTATCAATTTGTCTTTATTGATAGGGTAGTGATACAGTACGTTATTCTTTTCAAATTGCGTGGGGTCAGAAGCAAAATCGTTATACATAGTATAATCCCCAACTATGATATTGGGATTCGTGATTATACTTTTCAGGTATACGGTTCCTAAGTCATTGGTTCGCGGATATATCTTTTCATCTGGAATAGCCATAAAAACCCCCTGGATTTTATTATTTATTAGGCTGCTTCAGTAATTACAACGCACCTTTTAACTTTGTCGCCAGCCCCTCATTAAATAAATAATGGATTAACAATACCTCCACAAAGACAACAGGGCAAGCAAACGCCAACTCCCCGCATGTTTAATCCCAGATCATGCGGCATGCGCCGCGCTTGGCCTCGTTTTTGGCACTTTGATGCCTCGGGTGTGCTCTTTCACCGGGTTGGGGCCACACCCATTAGCGTCCGGCTGCGCCAGGTACCGGCATACGGTGTTGCCGGCAGCGCTCGGGCCTCGAGGTGGGCCCAGAGTCCAAACCTCCCAATCGTAGTATCCCTTTACAGGATGTAAACATTTCCGACAGGTGCAAGGACGCAATCCCTTCGCCTGGCCGGGGCCGGACTCTCCCCGGCGCGGGCCGCTTCCACTAAACTTATGTTATTGCTATATATTTGTTCGGCACCCTAAAAATATGAACCATTGGTGAATTTTGGCACATCAATTGCCATTAGCAGGGCAGCAACCTGAACGGGAAGTAAGCCCATGCAAACCGCCCGCGTAAGACCAGCCGCCTACTATCGCACCCTGACCCGCAACCTGGTGTTGTTCGTGGTGGTCATCTCCCTGCTGCCCCTGTTCCTGACGGGCGCCATCATCCTTTACCAGTTCAAGCAGGCCTACCAGATCAAGGTGGAGGAAAACCTGGAGGTGCTGCTCAACAAGCACCGCCGCACCATCGACGCCTTCTTGGTGGACCGCCTGGCCGACATCCGGGTCCTGGCCCGCTCCTACACCGTGCCCGAGCTGGAGAACCCGGCCCTCTTGAAGGCCAAGCTCAACCTGCTGCGCGAGGAATACAACGGAGTCTACGTGGACCTGGGCCTGGTGGACGACAAGGGGGCCCAGGTGGCCTACGCCGGCCCCTACAACCTCACCGGGGCCAACTACGCCACCGCCCAGTGGTTCAAGCAGGCCGCCGGGAGGGAGCACTTCGTCTCCAACGTCTTCGCGGGCCTCAGAGGCAGCCCCCACTTCATCGTGGCGGCCAAGAAGCGCTATCAGGGCCGCGACTGGCTCCTCAAGGCCACCATCGACTTCGAGGCCTTCAACGCCCTGGTGGAGAACATCCGCATCGGCGAGACCGGCTTCGCCTTCATCTTGAACCGCCAGAGCGAGTTCCAGACCAAGCCCCGCCAGGAGGTGATCCTGGCCTCCGGGGCCTGGCGGGAGCTTTTGCACCAGCCCCTGGACCCGGGCAAGGTCACCATCGTGGAGCGGCCCGACTCCCTGGACCAGGACATGATCTACGCCGCCGCGCCGCTCAAGAAGGGCCAGTGGATCATCTGCGCCCAGCAGGAGGTGGCCGACGCCTTCGTGCACCTGGTGCAGGCCCAGCGGGCGGCCATCGCCATCTTCGTCTTGGGCGGGCTGGCCATCGTGGTAGCCACCCTCATCCTGGCGCGGCGCTTGGTGAGGCGCATCGCCGAGGCAGACGAGCAAAAGGAAGCCATGAACGAAAAGATGATCGAAGCGGGCCGCCTGGCCTCCATCGGCGAGCTGGCCGCGGGCATCGCCCACGAGATCAACAACCCGGTGGCCATCATGGTGGAGGAGGCGGGCTGGATCGAGGACCTGATGTCCGACGAGGGCCCGCTGAGCGAGGAGACCCTCAGCGAGATCCAGCGGGCGGTGCAGCAGATCCAGGAGCAGGGCGACCGCTGCAAGCAGATCACCCACAAGCTCTTGTCCTTCGCCCGCAAGACCGACCCCACCATCAAGCAGGTGGACCTCAACGGCCTGGTGGGCGAGGTGCTGGGTTTGGTGGGGCAGAAGTCGCGCTACGCCGGGGTGAAGCTGGAGACTTCCCTGGACAAGGACCTGCCCCGGGTGGCGGCCAGCCCCAGCGAGTTGCAGCAGGTGCTCCTGAACCTGGTGAACAACGCGGTGGACGCCATCAACGCCGAGGGCGGCACGGTGAGCGTGACCACCAGCCAGGAAAACGGCCGGGTCAGGCTCAGCGTGTCCGACACCGGCATAGGCATCGCCGACGCCAACCTGGCCCGCATCTTCGACCCCTTCTACACCACCAAGCCGGTGGGGCAGGGGACCGGCCTGGGCCTGTCCATCTGCTACGGCATCATCAACAAACTCGGCGGGGAGATCAAGGTGACCAGCGCCAAGGGCAAGGGCTCCACCTTCACCGTGATCCTGCCCGCCCGCCAAGATTCCGCTCCGGCCCCCACGGGCGAGCCCCAGGCCGGACAAGGTTAGAACACAAGGCTGTCATTTGGAGGATGAAAATGGTTTTAGTCAACCCCTCGGTGCTCCTGGTGGACGACGAAGTCCCCTTTGTGGAGACCATGGCCAAGCGGTTGGCCAAGCGGGATTTGACCGTGGAGACGGCGTTCAGCGGCAAAGAGGCCTTGGAAAAGCTGCACAGCGGCGGGCCCAGCCGCATCGACGTGGTCATCCTGGACGTGAAGATGCCGGGCATGGACGGCCTGGAGACCCTGGCCGCCATCAAGGCCAAGCATCCCAACGTGGAGGTGATCATGCTCACCGGCCACGCCACGGTTGAAAGCGCCATAGAAGGCATGAAGGGCGGGGCCTACGACTACCTCATGAAGCCCTGCGAGATGGACCTCTTGATGGCCAAGGTCGGCGAGGCCGTGGCCAAGAAGCGGGCCCACGAGGCCAAGATCTTGGACGCTCGGGTGCGCGTGCACGCGCTCAGGCGCGAATCGTAGCCCCCGGGTTCGCGGGCGAAGGGAGAAGGTCATGAGCGGCCAAGGCGCCGAACGGCTAAGGGTCCTCCTGGTTGACGACGAGCTGGGCTACCTGGAGGTGCTCCAGAAGCGCATGAGCAAGCGCAACCTGGAGGTCACTCCGGTCAGTTCGGGAACCGAGGCCGTGCGCCAGGCCCGGCAACAGAGCTTCGACGTGGCGGTGGTGGACCTGAAGATGGAGGACATGGACGGCATCGAGGTGCTCAAGGTCCTCAAGATGATGGACCCCAAGCTGGCGGTCATCATCCTCACCGGACACGGCTCTGAGCAGGCGGCCCGCGAGGGCATGGCCCTGGGCGCCTTTGACTACCTGACCAAGCCCTGCGAACTTAGCGACCTCTTGGCACGCATCTATGCCTCGCAAGAACGCTGAAACTCGAGTTGGAAACCGATTTTTAACTGAACCGAATCATCGGAAGGCATATGACCATGAGTTTCTTTAAAGGACTGGGACAGTTCATGGTGGCCGGCGCCCAGGCCCACGCCAGGTGGGAGATCGCCACGGCCCGGACCATCCTGGGCGACAGAAAACGGCTTATAATCCTGGGACTGATGCTGGTGCCCGCCATATTGGGCGGCATCGCCTTCGCCGACCAGATCGGCCAGGCGTTGCCCGACGTCTTGGGCGGCAAAAAGGCCTACAGCCCGGCCTTCTACTCCACCGGCATCTTCGTCGCCTCCATCCTCATCGGCCTGTGCGCCGGGCTCATCACCGGCTGCATCGGCGCGGGCGGCGGCTTCATCATCGCCCCCGCCCTGATGAGCGCGGGCATCAAGGGCATCCTGGCGGTGGGCACCGACCTGTTCCACATCTTCGCCAAGGCCATCATGGGAAGCGTGATCCACCGCAAGCTGGGGAACGTGTCGGTGGCCCTGGCGGTCACCTTCCTCATCGGGGCCATCGGCGGCGCCACCTGCGGCGGACTCATCAACCGGGTGCTCTACGAGATCAACCCGGTGCTAAGCGACGCCTTCATCACCACCATCTACGCGGTGATGCTGGGCGGCCTGGGTTTCTACGCCCTGGGCGACTTCTTGAAGTGCCGCAAGAACGACGCCGCCTGCGAGCTGCCCCACGGCGGCAAGGTGGAGGGCGCGGAGCTGGGCAGCCTGCCCCAGAAGCTCCAGGGCATGAACCTGCGCCCCATGGTGCGCTTCGACCAGAGCCTGGTGCCAGGCGGCCGGGCCATCAGCGCCTGGTTCCTCATCGTCAGCGGCTTCATCGTGGGCCTGGCGGCGGGCATCATGGGCGTGGGCGGCGGATTCCTCACCTTCCCCATCTTCGTCTACACCCTGGGCGTCAGCTCCATGACCACGGTGGGCACCGACATCTTCCAGATCGTGTTCACCGCCGGTTATGCGGCCATCAGCCAGTACGCCATCTACGGCTTCATCTTCTACACCCTGGCCATGGGCATGCTCATCGGCTCCCTGCTGGGCATCCAGATCGGGGCCATGGTCACCAAGGTGGTGCCGGGCACCACCATCCGCGGCTTCTACGCCATGGCGGTCTTGGCCGGGTTCATGAACCGGATCTTCGCCCTGCCGGGCAAGCTGACCGACATGGAGATCATCTCCCTTAACAAGACCACGGTCTTGGTGCTGGACCAGATCGGCATCTGGGGGTTCTTCGTGGTCATCGGCGGCTTCGCGGTGTGGGTGATCGGCACCTTCTTCAAGAACACCAAAAACCTTCGCTCGGCCCACCCCGCGGGAGCGGCCCTGGGCGAGGAGGTGAGATAATGAGCACGCACGGCAAGAACAAAAAGGGCAAGATGGCCGCCGGGCTGGTGATGGTGCTGGTCTTCGTGGCGGTGCTCATCGCCTTCTTCTCCCCCATCTTCAACGGTCACAACGGGCTGGACTACCTTGACAGCCTGTACAACTCCATCTCCAAGAACTCGGCCTACTACATCCCCGAGCTGGGTAAGCAGGCCGCCAAGTACAACGGGACCAAGCTGGACACCACCATCACCCTGGCCGACGCGGATACGGCGGCGCGGGCGGCCCTGCTGTTTGCCGGGGCCGGGGCCCAGGCCACGGCCAGCGGCGACAAGCTCAAGGTCAGCGGTGACCTGGGCAAGCTGTTGGCCTCCACCCTGGCCGACACCGAGTCCATGTATCACAACCAGGGGGAAAAGCTCAGCGCACGCTACCAGGGCAAGGACGGCAAGCTGATGCTCTACACCTGGTGGCGCAGCTACACCGCCCTGGAAAAGGCCCTCAACCGCCAGAAGAACTTCGCCCAGGCCAAGTTCGTCAAGCTGGTGCAGGCCAAGGCGGTGGAGATGACCTACAACTACTACGGCATCCAGCCGCAAAGCATAAGTGAACGCTGGCTGATCGTTGCTATCTCGCTACTGTTCTACGTGGTCTACACCCTGTGGTACGGCTTCGGGGTGATGTACATGTTCGAAGGAGCCGGGTATCAGCTGGAGCACTAACGACAAGGTCAGCGTTTCGGGGCCGCCTCCCTTGGGGGCGGCCCCTTTTAGCTGCGTGTCGGTTATAATTACCCCCATGAGCGACAACGACCAGATAAGCGTCCTGTTGGTGGACGACGAGGAAAGCTACCGCGAGGCCCTGGCCCGGCGCCTCACCCGCCGGGGCCTGATGGTGACCCAGGAGGCCGACGGCGAGGCCGCCCTGGCCCGCCTGGGCGCCGAGGCGCCGGACGTGGTGCTCTTGGACGTGAAGATGCCGGGGCTGGACGGCCTGGAGGTCCTCAGGCGCATCAAAACAGCCCGGCCGCTCACCGAGGTGATCCTGCTAACCGGCCACGCCCACCTGGAGACCTCCATAACCGGCCTGGAGCGGGGGGCCTTCGACTACCTGCTCAAGCCGGTGCCCCTGGAGGAGCTGGTGGAAAAGATTCACGACGCCTGGGAGAAGAAGTCGGTGCAGGAGCGCAAGATCAAGGCGGTCCAGGCCGAAGGGGTCAAGCCTTAAGGCGGGAACATGGCCGCCATGCTTGAAAAACTCAAGCGTCTGCTGGGCCGGGAACAAGAGCCGGTGGTGGAGCAGGCCGGGCTGGCCGAGGAATTCAAGGCCCGCTACCTGAGCTTCCGCCAGCTTTTGGCCGCCAACAACAAGGCCCTGGAACTGATGAGCGAGCTGGAGGCCGCCGCCGGGGGGGGCCGGGTCTTCGGCATGAGCTTTCTGCGCTCGCGCATCACCGCCCTGGGGGTCAGCGTCTTTCAGATGGTGGACCTCCTGGGCCGCCTGGGGCCGGGCAAGTACCCCGCCCTGGCCCCCCGCCTCAAGCAGATCCAATCGCAACTGGAAACCATCGCGGCCCCCGCCGAGGCGGGCGGCGGCGACGAATTGATCTTGCCCTTAAAAGCCATCGACCAGCGCCGGGCCGAAGAGGCCGGGGCCAAGATGGCCAACCTGGGGGAGATGATGAACCGCCTGGGGCTCAAGGTGCCGCCGGGCTTTGTCATCACCGCCGCCGCCTGGCGCCTGCTTCTGGGCGGGGGCGGCCTGGAGCAGGAGATCAGCCGCCGCCAGCAGGCGGCGGACCTGGAGAACGCGGCCGAGCTGTTCACCCTGAGCAGCCAGCTGCGCCAGCTCATCGTGGACACCCCCATGCCTCCGGAGCTGAGCCAGGCCCTGGCCAAGGCCTACGCCGAGTTGGCCGCCGAGGCCGGGGGGCAGGTCAGGGTGTCGCTGCGCTCCAGCGCCCTGGGCGAGGACAGCGCCGAGGCCTCCTTTGCCGGGCAGTACTCCACCCAGCTCAACGTGCACCCCGAGTTTTTGGAACAGACCTACAAGGAGGTGGCGGCCAGCTTCTACAGCCCCCAGGCCATGCACTACCGCCTGGTCAGGGGCCTGCGCGACGACCAGCTGGCCATGGCCGTGGGCTGCCTGGCCATGGTGGGCGGGGTGAGCGGGGGGGTGGCCTACACCGTGAGCCCCCTGGACCCGGCCGACCGCCGGGTGCACCTCACCGCGGCCTGGGGCCTGCCCCGGGTGGTGGTGGACGGCGAGGCGGCGGGAGACCATTTCGTCATCAGCCGCGAGGAGCCCCTGCGGGTGATCGCGCGCACCGTGGAGGACAAGCAAAGCGAGCTGGTTTGCCACGACGACGACGGCATCTGCCGCCTGGAGCTGACCGGCGAGCGGGCCACCCAGCCCTGCCTGAGCGAGGAGCAGGCCCTGGAGGTGGCCCGGGCCGCCCTGAAGCTGGAGGAGTACTACGGCGGGCCCCAGGACGTGGAGTGGGCCTATGACCGCCAACAGCGTCTGGTGATGCTGCAGTGCCGCCCCCTGCGCCCGGCAGAGGCCAAGGCCGCCGCGCCCGCCCCCCAGGGCGAGCCGGGGGGCCCCGAGCCCCTGATCCACGGCGGGGTCACCGCCAGCCCCGGAGCCGGGGCGGGCCCGGTGCACTGGGTGCGGCGGGACTCAGACGCGCTGACCTTCTACCCCGGCGCAATCCTGGCCCTGCCCCGCCCGGCCCCCCGCTGGGCGGCCCTGGTGGGCAAGGCGGCGGCGGTGGTTTCCTCGCGGGGCGGGGCGGCGGGGCATTTGGCCACGGTGTGCCGGGAGTACGGGGTGCCCGCCCTGTTCGGCCTGGGCCCGGAGCTGGAGGCCCTGGAGCAGGGCAGCGAGGTCACGGTGGACGCCGGGGCCCGGGCGGTGTACGCGGGACGCCTGGACGAGCTGCTGCAACGGCCCAACAAGCGCCCTGCCTTCATGAACGGCAGCCCGGTGCATCAGCTACTCAGCCGCTCCCTGGAGCTGATCTCTCCGCTCACCCTGCTGGACCCCGACTCCAACGAGTTTTTGCCCGAGAACGCCCGCACCCTACACGACATCACCCGCTTTTGCCACGAGAAGAGCGTCAAGGAGATGTTCTCCTTCGGCAAGGAGCACCACTTCCCCCAGCGCTCCTCCAAGCAGCTGTTCTACAAGGTGCCCATGCAGTGGTGGGTGCTCAACCTGGACGACGGCTTCACCCAGGAGATCAAGAGCAAGTACGTAAAGCTGGAAGAGATCGCCTGCCTGCCCATGCTGGCGGTGTGGGAGGGCATGGTGGCCATCCCCTGGGCGGGGCCCCCGGCCGCTGGGGGGCGGGGCCTGGCCTCGGTGCTCTTCGAGGCCACGGCCAACCCCTCGCTCACCACCGGGGTGAAGACCCGCTACGCGCACCGCAACTACTTCATGGTGGCCCGGCACTTCATGAACCTGCAATCGCGCTTCGGCTTCCACTTCTGCGCCGTGGAGGCCCTGGCCGGAGAGCGGCGGAGGGAGAACTACATCAGCTTCTCCTTCAAGGGCGGGGCGGCCGACGCCTCCCGCCGCCTGGGCCGGGTGCGCTTCATCGGCGGGATCATGGAGGAGCTGGGCTTTCGCGTGGAGAGCACCGAGGACAACCTGAACGCCCGCCTGGAGCGCAACGAGCAGGAGACCACCCTGGAGGCGCTCAAAGCGGTGGGCTATCTGCTCATGCACACCCGCCAGCTGGACATCATCATGGACAACCCCCGGGCGGTGTCCCACTACCAGGACAAGATACGCACCGACCTGGAGCTGGTGCGCAGCGGTCAGACCCCCGGCCAAAAGGCCGCCCAGCCCTCCTGAACCCCTCCCCGCCTCTTTGCCCCTTTGTGCGGTAGCCATGCTTGGCTTATGATAAAGTTTGATGTCTCCGGGGCAGCCCGGACGGTGCAAACGCATTTATTCGCGCCCCCCCAGGGCGGGCGGGGCCTATAAGCAATCAAGGGAGCAAACATGGACGAACTCAAACCGCCACAGAGACTGCTTTTGGGCCCTGGCCCTTGCAACGTCCCCTACCGGGTGCTCAGGGCCATGTCCACCCCCCTGGTGGGCCACCTGGACCCTCTGTTCATGAAAATGATGGACGAGGTCTGCCAGATGTTGCGCCAGGTCTTCAAGACCGAGAACCAGATGACCTTCCCGGTCAGCGGCACCGGCAGCGCGGGCATGGAGGCCACCTTCGTGAACCTGCTGGAGCCCGGCGACACCGCCGTGGTCTGCCAAAACGGCGTGTTCGGCACCCGCATGATCGACGTGGCCGGGCGCTGCGGCGCCAAGGTGATCAAGGTGGAGGCCGAATGGAGCCAGCCCCTGGACCAGCAGAAGATCATCGAGACCCTGAAGGCCCACCCCGAGGCCAAGCTCTGCGCCATCGTCTACGCCGAGACCTCCACCGGCGTGCTCCAGCCCATCCAGGAGATCGGCGAATACCTGAAGGACAAGGACACCCTGTTCCTGGTGGACACCGTGACCGCCCTGGGCGGGGTGAACCTGGAAGTGGACGCCTGGGGCATCGACGCCAGCTACAGCGGCACCCAGAAGTGCCTGGCCGTGCCTCCGGGCCTGGCCCCGGTGACCTTCGGCCCCAAGGCCATGGAGGCCATCAAGAACCGCAAGACCAAGGTACAGAGCTGGTATCTGGACCTGTCCATGCTGGCCAAGTATTGGAGCAGCGACGAGCGCCTGTACCACCACACCGCGCCCATAACCATGATCTACGGCTTGCGCGAGGGCCTGCGCATCGTTTTGGAGGAGGGCCTGGAAAAACGCATCGAGCGCCACGCCGCGGCGGCCGGCCACCTGGCCAAGGGCCTGGACGAGATGGGCTTCGGCTTCTGGGCCGCGGAGGGCTACCGCCTGCCGCCCTTGACCTGCGCCATCCCGCCCCAGGGCTGGGACGTGGAAGGCATCCGCAAGCAGCTGCTCAAGGACTACGACATCGAGGTGGGCGGCGGTCTGGGCCCGGCGGCGGGCAAGATCTGGCGCATCGGCCTGATGGGCGAGAACGCCTGCGTGCAGAAGGTGGCCATCCTGCTCCGGGCCCTGCAGGACTTCGCCTAAACTTTGTGTTGATGCGCCCCTCGTGAAAAAGCCTCGGCTTTGACGAGGGGCGCTTTGTACTAGCACCCGGCACAGCCAGACGCCGCAGGGCAAGGCGACCCAAGGCTTGGGTTCCCAAGGAGCTTCAACGGGAGCATATACCGTATGCGGGAGCACCTTGGCGACTCGACCCGATCCGGCGCCAGCGGCGCGCTGGGCGAACGAGGGACGCAGGCGTAGTCTACCTACGCCGAGGACCGAGTGATGCCGACAACGCAGCCATGTGGGGTCTGGCGAAGCCGGGCAAGGAGAAGAACATGAAGCATAAGTTGCAGGGGGTTCTTCCCCCCATGGCCACTCCCTTCACCGCCGATGAGGATCTGGACCTGGCCGCCCTCAAGGCCAACATCGCCAAATGGAACGCCACCGGGCTCTCGGGCTACCTGGCCGTGGGCAGCAACGGCGAGTCGGTGTACCTGTCCGAGGACGAGCAGCAGGCGGTGATCGCGGCCACGGTGGAAGCGGCGGCGGAAGACAAGTTCGTCATGGCCGGGGCGGGGCGCGAGTCGGCCCGCGAGACCATAGGGGCCATCAAGCGCGCCGCTTCGGTGGGGGCCGACTGCGCCCTCATCGTGACCCCCTGCTACTTCAAGGGCCAGATGAAGCCCGCCAACCTTCAGGCCCACTACCTCCGGGTGGCCGAGGCCTCGCCCCTGCCCGTGTTGCTCTACAACGTGCCCCAGGCCACCCAGGTGAACATGACCGCCGACCTGGTGGCCCGCCTGGCTCCCCATCCCAACATCGCGGGCATCAAGGACTCCTCGGGCAACATCGCCCAGCTCAGCGAGATCCTGCGCCTGACCAAGGACCAGGACTTCGCGGTGTTCGTGGGCAACGCCGAGGTGCTCCACTCAGCCACCCAGCTGGGGGCCGACGGGGCCATCCTGGCGGTGGCCAACGTATTGCCCCAGCTGTGCGTGGACCTCATGGAGGCGGTGCGCTCCGGCGACCTGGCCAAGGGCAAGTCCCTGCAATGGTCCATGAGCCGCATGGCCGCCCTGGTCACCAGCGTCTACGGGGTGGGCGGGCTCAAGGCCACCATGGACATGGTGGGCTACCACGGCGGGCCGGTGCGTCTGCCGCTCATGATGCCCGACCAAGCCGCCCTGGAGGCGCTGGCCGCCGAGCTGAAAATAGCCACCAGCCAGGTTTAGGCTCATGCGGTTCACCTATCCGGGCAAGCGCTATTGGGACACTCCGGCCCAGCGTTCGGTGGTCATGGCCCCCCAGGGTATGGCCGCCTCCAGCCACCCCCTGGCCACCCAGGCCGGGGTGCGGGTCTTGCAGGACGGGGGCAACGCGGTGGACGCGGCGGTGGCCATGGTGGCGGTGCTCACCGTGGTGGAGCCCTACTCCGTGGCCATGGGCGGCGACGCCTTCGCCCTGCTGGCCCTGGAGGGCGGACGCGAGGTGGCCGGGCTCAACGCCAGCGGCCAGGCTCCGGCGGCGGCGAGCGTGGAAGCCTACCTGGCCCAGGGGCACCAGAGCGTGCCCACCACTGGTCCCTTCAGCGTGACCGTGCCCGGAGCCCTGGCGGGATGGGCCGAGGCCCTGGAGCGCCACGGCACCATGGGCCTGGACACCGTGCTGCAACCGGCCATCACCTATGCCGAAAAGGGCTTCCCGGTGAGCCCGGTGATCGCCGGGGAGTGGGCCCAGGCCGAGAAGCTCTTGAGCCGCGACCCGGCGGCGGCGGCCACTTATCTGATCGACGGCAAGGCTCCCCGGGCCGGGCAGGTGTTCCGCAACCCCGACCTGGCCCGCACCTACCGGCGCATCGCCAATGAGGGGCCGGAGCTTTTCTATCAGGGCGAGCTGGCCGAGGCCGTGGCCGCCTGCGTGCAAGCGGGCGGCGGCCTGATGACCCCCGACGACCTGGCCGCCCACGTCAACCAGTGGGTTGAGCCGGTGGCCCTGGACTACCGGGGCCACACCGTGCTGGAGCTGCCCCCCAACGGCCAGGGCATCACCGCCCTGGAGGTGCTCAATATCCTGTCGGGCTACGACCTGGCGGGCCTGGAGCCCGGCGGGGCCGAGTATCTGCACCTGCTGGCCGAGGCCATCAAGATCGCCTTCGGCGACCGCGACCGCTACCTCACCGACCAGCTCTTCTCCCCGGTGCCGGTGGAGCGCCTGCTCTCGGCGGACTACGGCGCGGCCTGCCGGGAGATGATCCGCCCCGGCCAGGCCCTGGAGCCGGGAGCCGCCCCGCCCCTGAACGGCGACACGGTCTACCTGGCCGTGGGCGACGCCCAGGGCAACGCGGCCAGCTTCATCAGCAGCATCTTCACCGCCTTCGGCTCCGGCCTGGTGGTGCCGGGCACCGGGGTGCTCTTGCACTGCCGGGGCCGCTCCTTCTCCCTGGACCCCGCCCACGCCAACCGGCTGGAGGGGGGCAAGCGGCCCATGCACACCATCATTCCGGGCCTGCTCATGAAGGACGGCCTGCTGGAGGCGGCCTTCGGGGTGATGGGCGGGGACATGCAGCCTCAGGGCCACGCCCAGTTTTTGGTAAACACCCTGGACTTCGGCCTGGACCTGCAAGCGGCCATGGACGCGCCGCGCCTGCGCTACATGGGCGGCATGTCCATGTACCTGGAGGAGGGCATAAGCCAGACGGTGGCCGAGGGCATGGCCGCCCGGGGCCACTCGGTGGACCAGGGGCCCTACCCGGTCAACGAGGTGGGCGGGGGCCAGGTGGTGTGGCGCGACCAGGAGCAGGGCATGTGGTTGGGGGCCAGCGACCGCCGCAAGGACGGCTGCGCCATGGGCTTTTAGCCCCGCCACCGGCCATTGAAAAACAAACGAGGCCTTGCCCCTGGCGACGGGGGCAAGGCCTCTTTTTTGCGGGGGATCACCAGATGGAGGATTGTTGGGTTTCGCTTCGCTCTACCCAACCTACGCTATCGCTTAGAACCTAACGGGAAGATCTCTTCTTCAGCGGCACAGCCAGGTGGCGGCAGGCAAGGCGTCGGGCAAGCGAGACCCGCAGGCGTATTGCCAATACGCCGAGGAGGCGAGCGCCGCCCGCAACGCAGCATAGCGCCGCCTGGCGAAGCCGCCACCCAAGCGAAGCCGGCTACTTACTTGCCCTTGGCCTTGCTGCGCAGATAATGCTCGCGCTGCAAATAGGTCTCGTCATTGGGTTGCAGCTCGGCCGCCTTGGCTCCATCGGCCAGGGCCTTGTCCCACTGCTTGAGCTTCTCGTAGGTGTAGCTGCGGTTGTAGTAGACCTCGGCGTATTCCGGGTCGATGGTCAGGGCCTGGGCGTAGTCGGCCAGCGCGGCCTTGGTGCGGCCCAGGTCGTCGCGGGCGGAGCCCCGGTTGTTGTAGGCCACGGCCAGGTTGGCGGGGGTAAGCTGCTTGGAGGCAATGGCCTTGCTGTAGAGGGCCTCGGCCTTTTTAAACTGCCCGGCCTGGGCGGCCTGGTTGCCGGCCATTATGTCGTCCTTGCCTCCGGCCAGGGCCACGGCGGCCAGAATGAACACGCTCAAAAGGGCTACGAGAAAACTGCGGGCGGCCATGGACGGCATGGGGTCTCCTCCTGGGGTGGCTGGTGGTTGCTCCTGGCCACCTATTATAAGGCCTTGAAGCCGCCCTTGCCCAAGCCATAGGCAAAAAAAGGCCGCCGGCGAATAGCCGGCGGCCCTGGCGGCGAGAGGGGGCTGGCGCGCCAGTCTACTTGCTGAGCTGCTTGATCTGCTTCTGTTGTTCCGCTATGAGCGTCAGAGCGATGCGCTTGATGAAGTGGGACACGGTGCGGCAGTCCTTGTTGACCAGAAGGTCGAGGTTCTTGCCGCCGCTGCGCGCCGCCAGGTTGCCGGTGGAATTGCCCTTGGCGTCTTCCACGTGCCAGGCCTGAATCGTCTTACCGTCGAACTTGTCTATGACCACCTTGAAGTATCCGTTCGGACCAACAAACACGTTGTTGGCTGCATCCAGGACGATCTGCTTGTCGTTTTCAAGCATGCCCTCGATGAACATTGAGCAGGTGCTTCAAGTGTCGGGACGGTAGATGAAGCGCGTGTCCATGGCCCAGGGGCTGGGATTGCCCAGCTTGATCAGGTCCTTGTACAGGGCGATCTGCACCTTGCCGTTTTGGAAGGCGCCGCCCGCCTTGTAGATATTTAGCTGGACCTGGGCCCGGTCGGCCGGGTCGCGCAGGATGAAGGCGGCGCGCTTCTCCTCGTCCACCGGCATGTACTTGAGCACGTCGGCGGTGAGGGGGCCCAGCCGCTTGGACCAGCTCTGGCCGCTCTTTTGGCAGGTCAGCTTTACCTGGGCGGAGTTGGCGCCCACCTCGGTGACTTCCAGGGTGAAGCCGCCGCCGGTGATCTTGTCGCCGGGGCCCATGAGCGCCTCCACCGGGGCCTCGGGGCTGAGCAGCATGTAGCGCAGCGCGCCGGTGGCGAACTCCTTGACCTGGGCGCCCTTGGGGGTGACCTTGTCGGCCACCAGATAGGTCTGGCCGCTCACCGCCACCGAGCTGGCGTAGTATTCGGTCTCGAAGTCCTGGCCCTTGTCGGTGGGCAGGTAGACGCCCGCCTTGCGGCCGGAGCCGTTGTTCAGCTTGCCGCTGGTGATGTCGGTGAACAGGTTGCTGGTGGCCACGGGGAAGGCCACGCCGTAGTAGTTGCCCGACTGCTTGAGGATCTTGAAGGTGGCGTTGGGCACCGGGAAGCCGTTGGCCCCCATGGCCAGGATGCTCAGCTCCAGATGCTTGGTGCCGTCGCCAAAGGGCACGCCCTTTTTCTTGTCCACCCACACGTTGGTGATGACGTCCAACTTGGTGGCCTGGTCCACGAACTCGTAGAGCTTGCCCAGGATCAGGACCTTGTCCCCCTGCAACACGCCGCTCTTGGGGGTGCGGGTGGTGTAGTAGAGGCCCGAGGGGGGGATGATGATCTTGCCGTTTTCGATGCGGCTCTTGCGGATCACCAGGCCCTCGTTGAGGGTGATCTTGCGTATGTAGCTCTGGGTGGTCACGTTCTTTATGCCCGGGAACTCGGCCACCACCGCGCAGTTCTTGGCCGGGGAGCTCATAAGCACCCGGCCCTGCTCCGGCGCGGCCGCTCCCGCGGCCTGCACACCCAAGCCCCCCGCCGCCATTACGGCCAGGATGCTCAGGCTTGCCAGTGTTCTCTTAAACAATTGTTGCCTCCGTATGCTCTGCCTGGCTGATTTCCCTTCCCCGCCGGGCGGGGAAGGAACTCCCTCTCGCCTGGAAACCGAAAAAATCCGCGCTATGGGCTAGCAGCCCTCGTCCGGGGCGATTATGGGCACGAGGGGAGCCGCGCCCTTGGGCTGGGCCGGGCTCTGGTCTTTCTTGCCCTGCTCCGCCTGGGGCTGGGCCTTGGTTTGGCAGGGCTTCTGGACATTGCCCTGGTCTGCGCTAGGCTTTTGCGCCACCGGCTTGGGCTCGTTCTGGGCGGCCAGCATCACCGGCACGCCGGGGCCGGTTTCGCCGCCGATGGTGCAGGTTCCCGCCTGGGCTCCGGCGCCCAGGTATAGTCCTCCGGCCAGGGCCAGGATGGCTCCGCCGGTAATGGCCAAAGTTTTGATCTTCATTGTGTTTTCTCCTGAAACCATTTGCCGGCCGCGACCCATGCGGTCCGGGCGCAAATCGGCTGTTCCGAACCGGACGGCCGGTTTTGACGATTTATTCCTATATCAATTGTAGCTAAAGAGGGCGGGAACTCATCACATTAGTTTGCCAGGTTAAACCTGGTATTATACTGGTATTACGATGTTCCCTTTTGGAGAAGCCTGAAAAGATATGGACGGATTTATGTATTTATTACAGGAGATTACTTCAAGGACAGAAGGCGGGCCCGCAGATTGGCCCTTTGTCCGGCGATGCCCAGCTTGCGGCGCAGATTTTCCCGGTGGAACTCCACTGCCCGGGCGCTGATGCCCAGCAGAGGAGCGATCTCCTTGTTGGTCTTGCCCGCGCGCACCAGGTCGGCCACCTGCACCTCCCGGGGGGTCAGCTCGGGATGGGCCTCCATGAGTTTGGCCACGAAGGGGCTGACCAGGGCCTCCAGGTTGTCTTGGATCACCCGCACCAGGGCCTCCTGCTCCCGGCTCAGCCCCAGGGAGGCCAGCTCCTCCAGGTAGGGCAGCACCACCGTCTCCAGGTTGGCCCGAAAGCCGCTGGTCAGGGAGCGGCGGTCCTCGGCGCTCTGATTCAGGAGCACCTTAAGGGCTATGTTGGTCTCCTCCAGGTGGCGGGCCTGGGCCTTCAGGGTCACTTCCTTGTCCCGCAGGCGGCTCTCGGTGGCCTTGCGCCGGGCTATTTCCTCCTCCAGGCCATGGATGGCCCTAGCCACCTCCTGGGCCAGGTGGTCGCGGTGACGCCTCAGCTCCCGCTCCATGCCCACCCGGCGGCTGATGTCCCGGTAGAACCACACCCGGCCCCAGTAGCCGCCGTCCGGGCTCAAAAGCCCCCGGGAGTAGCGCACCAACACCCGGCCGTCGGCCAGAGCCACCTCCCAGGCGTCCTCGGCCTCTTCCAGGTGGCGGTAGAGGTGTTCCAGGCGTCGGGTGAACTCCTCCGGGTCGGCCAGCAGGGGCCGCACCAGATCCAGGAGCTTCTTGCCGGTGGCCCCCTGCATGGCCTGGGGGGCGATGCCCCACAACTCCACGAAGCGCCGGTTCCAGGACTTGACCCGGTTGTTCTGGTCCACGACCAGGACGCCGTCGGGCGAGGCCTCCTGCTGGGAGCGGGCCAGAAGCTGCTGGTATTGGGCCTGAAGGAGCTCCTCGAAGGCCGGGATTTTGGGGCCGGAACCGCTAACCACCATCGGCCCTCCCTAAAAGATGCGCCGCTTGTCAAAGGCGGTGGTGAACTTGCGCCCCAGCATGTAGAGCACGCCCGCCCCGGCGATCTGGATGACCAGGGCCTCCAGGAAGGTCAGGAACAGCAGGGGCAAAATGAACACCGCCAGCAGCGCCAGGATCAGCAGGGGGGTCACGATCTTCCAGTGGGCTTGCAGCCAGGCCTCGCGGGCCTTCTTGGCCTCCAGCTCCGGGTCGATCCATTCCGGCTCCTGCTCCTGGTCCGGGGGCGGCGGAGGGGCCTGGCTCATCGGACGTCCACCCAGGCCTTGCGGCTGCGCGGGCCGTCGAACTCCATGAAGAAGATGCCCTGCCAGGTGCCCAGGGCCAGTCGCCCTCCGCTCACCGGCAGGCGCACCGTGGAACCCAACAGCACGCTCTTGACGTGGGCCGCCGAGTTGCCCTCGATGTGGCGGTAGCTGCCTTGCCAGGGCACCAGCTTGTCCAGGGCGTTTATGATGTCGTGGATCACATCCGGGTCCGCTGCCTCGTTCACCGCCACCGCGGCGGTGGTGTGGGGCACGAATACCTCGCACCAGCCCTCGGCCACTCCGCTGACCTCCACCACCTGGGCCACCTGGCGGGTGATGTCCACCCCTTGGGAATGGGCGCTGGTTTTGACGTTGATGCTGATCATGCCTCGCTCCTAGCTCTCGTGTGCGGTTAGAGCATATCAGGCCCGCGCCCGCGCACCAAGCCGCCGCCGGGGGCGCGGGCCAAGCGGGCCAAGGGGGGGTGGGCTATTGGGGCGGGGATTCGTAGCCGGTGTCCCGCAGGGCGCTGCGCACCGCCTGGGCCAGGTCCATCCTGGCCAGGGGCTTGTAGAGGACCATCTTGATGCCCTGACCCCTGGCCCGGTCCTCCCGGAGCTGGCTGTTAAAGCCGGTGCACACGATCACCGGAAACTCCGGGCGCATTTTCAAAAACGCCGCGCCCAGCTCCACCCCGGTCATCTTGGGCATGGTGTAGTCGGTGATCAAAATATCGCAGGCCTGGGGATCGGCCAGGAAGGCCCCCAGGGCGTCCTTGGGGTTGTCGAAGGATCTCACCCGGTAGCCCAGGCCTTCCAGCATGCGCTTGCCCAGGTCGGCCAGGACCGGCTCGTCATCCACGAAGATCACCCGCTCGCCGCTGCCCAGGTGCTCGCCGGAGACAGAGGAAGGCTCCCGGGCCCACTGGTCGGCCCCGCCGTACACCGGCAGGTAAACGTTGAACTTGCTGCCCTTGCCGGGCTCGCTGTACACGGTGATCATGCCGCCGTGGTTCACGGCGATGCCGTGGGCCACGGCCAGGCCCATGCCGGTGCCCTGGAAGGCTTGCTTGGTGGTGAAAAACGGCTCGAAAATACGGTCCATCACCTCGCGGCTGATGCCCACCCCGGTGTCGCTCACCGAGAGGCACAGATAGGAGCCCGCCTCCAACAGAGCGTAGGCCCCGGCGGTTTCCGAGTCCAGTTCCACCCGGGTGAGGCCCACCCTGAGCACTCCTCCCTTCTGCTCCATGGCCTGGGCCGCGTTGGTGCACAGGTTCATGATCACCTGCTGGATCTGCACCGGATCGGCCAACACCTGGTCGTGGGCCAGGGGCTCCTCCAGGCGCATCTCCACGGTGGTGGGGATGGAGGCCCGGAGCATGGTGAACACCTCGCTCACCAGGCTGGCCACCTCCAGGGGGGCCTTGTCCGGCTCCTCCCGGCGGCTGAAGGAAAGAATCTGGCGCACCAGGCTGCGTGCCCGCTCGCTGGCCGCGATTACCTGCTCCAGGCTCTCGGCCGAGGGGCTGCCCTTGGGCAAATTCCCCATGGCCAGGTCGGCGTAGCCCATGATGGCCATGAGGATGTTGTTGAAGTCGTGGGCGATGCCCCCGGCCAGGGTGCCGATGGCCTCCAGCTTCTGGCTCTGCCTCAGCTGGGACTCCAGCTTGACCCGCTCGGCCTCGGCCTGCTTGCGCTTGGTGACGTCCTCGAAGATGGCCACCACCTCGCCCGAGGGCAGGCGGCAGACGTAGTTTTCCACCCACATTTGAAGGTTCTCGTCTTCATAGGCGCTCAGGGGAAGGTGCTCGGCCTCGCCGGTGCGCCATACCCGCCGGAACACATCCAGCAGGCCCAGGCTGGCCACGCCGGGAAACACGTCTTCCAGGTCCCGTCCGATGATATCCTCGCGCTCCACGCCCACGATGCCCTGCCCGGCGGGATTGATCTCCTTGAAATAAAACCTTTGCCCATCCGCGCTGGGGGCGTAGACCGCCACCCCGTTGCTCATGTTGTTGAACAACTCGCGGAAGCGGTCTTCGCTGTCCCTGAGGGCCCTTTCCGCCTCCACGCGCTCGCTGATGTCCCGGTCCATGCCCAGGATGTATCTCCTGCCGTCCAGCTCGATGGATCTGGCGCTGACCTCCACCGGGAAGATGCTGCCGTCCTTGCGCCGATGACGCAGCTCCAACTTGAGCCGATCGCCTTCGCCAAGCGACTCGAAGCGCTGGTACAACTCATCGGCGTATCCGGGAGCGTTGAGTTGCCTGATGTTCATGCCCACGATCTCGGAAAGGGCGTAGCCGTGCATGTCCGCCGTGGCCTGATTGGCCGCCACGATGGTACCGGCCTTGTCGCCCTCGGCCTCCATTAGCACGATGGCCTCGCCGGCCATTTGGAACAGGGCGCTGTAAATGGCCTCGCTGCGCGCTCTGGCCTGCTCGGCTTCCTTTGCAGTGGTAACGTCCAGTATCACTCCATCCAGCCAGCGCCCTTCCTGCCCGCCTTTTTGGGCCCGCGATCCCTTCTCGAAGACCCAGGCCACCTTGCCGTCGGCGCGCAACAGGCGGTACTCCAGGCTGAAGGGCCGCTCCTCTTCGAGAGCCTGGGCCACCTCGCGCTTCACTATCTCCCGGTCACCAGGATGGATTATGGAAGCATAGGTGCGCACCTGGTTGCCGAGGAAGTCATCGGCGGGGTAGCCGGTGATGTCTTCCACCTCGTCGCTGAGGTAGATCATGGTCCAGTGCTGGTCCACCAGGCAGCGGTAGACCACGCCGGGCACGTTATTGACCAGTGAGCGGAAACGCTCCTCGCTGGCCTGGGTCTGCTCCTCGGCCCGCTTGCGCTCGGTGAGGTCCACGGCCATGGACAAGACCAGGTGGCGGCCGTCGGGCAGACGCCCCAGGGGGGCGGTGGAGAATTGCCATACGCGCCGGCCGCCGCCGGAGGTGCGCACCGTGAACTCGCCCTCGTTGGTGGACGTTCCCAGGCCGTAGAGCCTCTGGATGCCCTTCTTGACCTGCTCCGCCTTGCCCGGATAGGCCAGGTTCACCCAATCATCGATGGTTTTTATCTGCTCCGAGGAATAGCCGCTCAGGCTGCTCCAGGCCCGGTTCACCTGGATCACCTGGCCGTCTTCGGCGTGGAGCATGATGGGCTGGGGGGCGTTCATGATGGCCTGGCGAAACTGCTCCTCGCTCTCGGCCAGGGCCTGCTCCATCTCCAGGCGGCTGGTGATGTCCAGCCCCACCCCCATGACCCCGGTTATGTTGCCCGCCAGGTCCACCACCGGGGCCACCACCTGCTGAAGGTGCACGGTTTTGCCGTTGGGCCGGAAGCTGACCTTGGCCTCGAACTGCCTGCCCTGCTCCAGGGCCTGCACCGCCAGGGCGGCGCTGCGCCCCTCCTGGTCCTTGAGCACCTGCCCCACCTTGAGCCGCCCCAATATATCCTTCACCGGGTGGCCCGCCAGGGCCTGGAGCAAAGGGGCCGCCGCGGGGTTGATCATGGTCAACACCAGCTCCCGGTCGGCCATCCACAGATGGGCGGGCAGGTTCTGCTTGATGGAGAGCCCTTCGCCCACCACCCCGCTGAGCATGCTTTGCAGGCTGACGGCCAGGCGGCCCAGGGCGTCGGCGGGCATGTCCTCCAGGGCCTGGGGAGGCATGCCCTTGGCCACCAACTCGCTGGCCGCGGCCACCCGGCGCAGGGAGCCCAGCACCGAGCGCGCGAAATACAAAGTGAGCAGGATGCCCAGCGCCAGGGCCGCCGCCAGGCTTGCGATCAGGGCGTAGCGGTAGTGCCGTTGGGCGCGCATGGACTCCTCGGTGAACTGCCCCGCCTTGTCCATGGCGAAGTTGCGCAGCACCCGGCTGGCCTGGCGCAGATGCCGGGCCAGGTTGGAGCTGTCCAGGCGGGTGAGGGTGACCATCATGGGATAGTCGCCGTCCCGGTCCAGGGCGAAGATGCGCTCCTGCAGGGGCGCCCATTGCGCGACCAGCTCCTGGGCCCGGCGCACGTCGGCCTTATCGCCCAGGTAGCGCTCGTCCAGCAGCTTCAGGTCGCTTTCTATCTGACTGCGGAAGGATTCCACCGAAAGGCGGACCTCGTCTCTGGCGGCGATGCCCGAGGCCAATTGGTCCAGGGCCATTTGAATGCGGTTGCAGTTGGTGTTGAGGCGTTGGGCGGCGTTGCTCACCGCGAAGGGGTGCAGATATAGATTCCGGTTGATCTGGCCCAGCTTGTGGAGTTGGTAAAAGGCCAGGGCCCCCACCAGGAGCAAGAGGATGAGCACGGCGGCGAAGCCAAGGCCCAAGCGGGTGGAGACTTTCAGGCGTGAAAGCATTGCGGAATAATCCCGCCTTTCCCTGGCCTGGCCGGTCCACTCCAAGGAACCGCGGCAGGCGACTCAAGTCAACGGGGACGCGGGCGCGCCGGGGGCGTTTCCCGGCGGCCGCGAAAAGAATTCTTTCTAAGTATTAATATTGCGTTACTGTCTGTCGTAACGCAAGGGCCACCCCCCCGGCGCCCGGTTTACTTCACCCTTTCAAACAGTCCCCCGGCCTCGTTTTCCATGCCCACCATCCGGAAACGCTCGATCTTGCCCTCGGGGCCGGTTTCAAAAGACACCAGGCACTGGACCAGCGCCGGGTCCACCACGTCTTGGGCCAGGAACTGGTCCCGGTCCCAGGGAGTCAGCTTCATGCGCACCGGCTTGGGGCCCATGGCCATCTCCAGGCCCCCGCCCTTCAGGCTGATGGTGACGGTCTCATAGATCGGGTTGTGGAAGCGTCCCGCGTAGCGCTCCAGGGCCTGGGGCGGCGACGGATTCTTGGGCCGGGGCGGAAGTTCGCTCTCGCCGCCGCTCTTCTTGAGCTTGGCCAGGTAGTCGCCGCAGTAGTCCTTGGGCTCCAACCCATTGTAAAGGTCACAGAAATAACGGGCCAGGTTGTCCAGCATATCCACCCCGCCCAGGTTGCTAAGCATCACCAGGCCCGCCTTCTTGCCGGGCATGAAGGCGATCATGGCGTGGTTCACCGTGGTGTCGCCGTTGTGCCAGATCATGGTGTAGGGCCCGGCGCTGCGCGCGTAGACCCAGGCCTGGCAGTACTGCATCAGCTCGCCCTCGGCCAACCTGGTCCCCACCGGAGTGGCCGGAGTGTGCATGAAGTCCATGTTCTTGGCGCTGATCAGGCGCTTGCCGTCCACCTCGCCCCGGTTGATGTGCAGGCGCAGCCACTGGGCCATGTCCTTGGCGGTGGAGTTGATCCCCCCTGCCGGGCCGAAGAGATAGATCCAGCTCTTGTAGGGCCAGTCCTGGGACAGCATCACCGTCTTGCCGCCCTCGACGCGGTGCAGGCGGGTGACGTTGTCCCCCAGCGCCAGCCCCTCTTTGGGCAGGCTGGTGCGGCTCATGCCCAGGGGCTGCCAGAAATTTTTGGCCAGGAACTCGCCGTAGCCCAGGCCGCTGTAGCGGCCCACGATCTTGGCCGCCACCAGGAAGGGGACGTTCTGGTAGGCGTAGGCCGAGCGGAAGGAGGCCACGGGAGTCATGTGGGCCAGGGAGGCGATCATCTGATCCTGGCTGTAGCCAAAAAAGGCCTGCATCTCCCCGGCGTGGGGGGCCAGGCCGGTGTGCTGGGCCATGAGGTCCTTGATGAGGAACTCCCGGGTGACCCAGGAATCTTGCATCAAAAATGAAGGCAGGTGCTCGATCACCCGGTCGTCCCAGGCCAGCTTCTTCCGGTCGGCCAGCAGGGCCACCATGGCCGAGGTGAAGGCCTTGGAGGTGGAGCCGATCTGGAAGATGGTGTCGCCGTCCACCGGGCGGCCGCCGCCCAGGGCGGTGGTTCCCAGGCCCTTGAGATAGACCAGCTTGTCGCCGGCCACCACGGCCACGGACATGCCCGGCACCCCGAAGGCCTGGCGGTTTTTCTCGGCGTAGGCCTCGAAGCGGCTCAGGACCTTGTCCAGGGAGGCGTCCGGGGCGGAGGCGGCCAGGGCAGGCGAGAGGCAGAGCGTGAAAAGAAGCAGCAGGGACAGCAGGGCCGTTAAACACTTACGCATACGGCGAGGCATCATTAACCCCCACGTTTTAGTTGTTAAAAAATTCTCGGGACTCTTTCAGTCTAAGCCATCAAGCCCCTGATAGCTATGGCAATTTACGGTCCCTTCGCCTCATGGCTTGCCTAAGCCCCGGCAAAAAGGACAAAATGGAATTCACGCAACATCCTCTTGCCGGGAGTCTTGATTCGAGTCATGCCCTTGCCCGCCCTGCATCTCTCAACCGCCCTCACCTGCCTGCTGTTGTGCCTCATGCTCAACGCCGCCCCCGTGGCCGCTTCCCAGGACGGCTCCATGGCCGCCCTCTACGCCCAGTTGCGCGACATCACCGGCCGGATGGGCAACATGGCCTCCAGCCGGGATTGGGCCGACCACAAGGGAGCCCTGAAGGCTGTCCAGGCGGACCGCGAAAATGAGGCACGCCTCACTCCTCAGGTGCTGGATCAGGCCGCATTGATCAACCAGGCCCTGATACATGCCAGGGACCTCTACCCCCTGTCCCAGCAGGTGAAAGGCCGGGCCGGGGTGCTCAGGGCCTTGTATGCCCAGGCCGGCCGCCAGGCCAAGGCCGCCTGCGCCGCCGGGGACAAGGGACGCATAACCGCCGTGCAGATCGAGCTGCAAAAGACCCTGGACCTGGCCGCCGTGGAGCAAAAGGCGCTGGATACGGCCATGGGGCAAGCCCAAAAAGCCAACGCCTGGCTGCGCGCCAACTGGGGCAAGCTCAAGGCCCTGGGCGACAAGGGCCAGCGGGCCCACGAGCTTCACGAGCGGGCCCGCAAGCTGGAGTGGGGCTATTTCGGCGATGAACCTTACTACTATTTCGAGGGCCAACGTGAACGAATGAAAGCCCTTTTCCAAGAGTTGGACCGGGCGCTGCGCCATGGGGTCAAGCAGGCGGGTGGCGGCGAAAACCTGATGTGGAGCATATACAAAAGCTCTCGCCAGGGATCCCCGCTGCCCAAAAACCTGCCCCCCGCCCAGGCCGAGTACGCCCGCCAATGCGTGGCCATATTGACTCCGGTCATCGCCCGCCTGAAAAAAGAGCCCCTGCTGTTTTTCAACAGCAATAACCTGCGGCCCACTGGCAGCCCGCGGGAGCACCAACACCGGTCCATGCTCGAAGAGCGCCACACCGAGTTGCTCAGGCTGTTGCACGCCTGGCAACAGACACAGGACGCGCCCAAGGTGTACGGCGGCATGGCCCAGGCCGATGCCGCGGTGCGCCAGGCCCGGGGGACGGCCTTGGCCGCCGTCAAGCGGGCGGAGGCCTGCTTCCAGCAGGCCGACCGCAGGCAAAAGGCCCTGCTGGCGGCGCGATGCCCGGAGCACGCCTTCGCCCAGTGGGACCCTGCCGGGAACCGGGCCACTTGCGCCTGCAACGCCGGAAAGGGATGGGTATGGAACAACGACCACAGCGATTGCGTGCCCCTGGCCGTGTGCCGCAAGCTGTGGGCCGCCCATGCCAAATTCTCCGCCGAGGGCAACCGGGAGCAGGCCGCCTCCACCCTGGCCACCATAGGGCGGCGCAAGTGCCCCGGCCAGGCCCAGCTTCAGGCCCAGAGGACCGTGCCCCGGGTCACCGGGATGAGCGCCAAGCAGGCGGCCCAGGCCCTGGGACGGGCGGGCCTCAGATGCAAGCTAACCTCCGCCGGCCCGGCCCCCAGGTCCGAGCTTGCCGGGCTGGTGGCCACCCAAAGCCCCCTCCCCGGAGCGGCGGCCCAGACGGGCGGTCTGGTGAGCCTGACCGTCCACGACCCACCCCCGCCCACCCCGGCCCAGACCGCGGAGGAGGAGCGCTGCAACCGCCTGGCCCAGGCCTACAACCAGGCCCTGGAAAAAAGCGATCGCCGGGCCGCCTACCAGGCGGTGAACCAGGCGCAAGGCTGCGACTGGCAGGCCAAGGCCCAGAAGTTCCTGCGTTGCGATGATTTGGGGCAACGCTTCGACGCCGCGTTTCCCCAGGCCCAGAAAAGCCAAAACCTGAGCGGGCTCAAGAACATCCTGACCCAGGCCAGGGGTTGCTACTGGTACGAAAAGGGGCGCGCCAAGGCGCTGTGCCTGCGGGCGGGCATTATCTTTGACCGCAACATCGCCGCCCGCCAAACCAACGAGGCGGGCAAGGCCCTGGCCTATGCCCGGCAAAACAACTGCTATTGGCGCCCGGCCGGGGAAAGGATTTACGCCAAGGCCGTGCGCAACGCCCCACCTTCAAGGCCCCGGCAACAGCAGTCGCCCGCGCCCGGGCAGGCCCGGCGGCTGACTCCCCAGGAGGAGTGCAGCCGCATGAACGCCATTGCTTTACACGCGTGTCAAAACGGGGGAACCATGGACAGCTTGGACGCGGCGTTTAGGCCCTATGAACAGCGCTGGAAACAGCTCGGCTGCCAGCCCACCCCGGCCACTCAGCAATGCCTCGACGCCCTGGTGGAGAGGGAGATCGGTGGGATGTTCAAGGGATGGAGCCTGGGGCGATAGCCAGCTGTCTTTTATCCTGGCTTGCCCTAGCCCAGGACAACCGCCCGCCACCATGCATATGCTTTTTTAATCTTCTTTAATTTCAGTCCGGGCCTTGATCGCGCGGTCGCCGCCGTCTTTTTTGGCCTCGTACATGGCCAGGTCGGCCCGCATGGTCAGCTTGTCGGGCTTTTCGCCGTCGCTTAGTTGGGCCAGGCCGATGCTCACGGTCACCGGGGGCAGCTTGCCGCCCAGGTAGCCCATCTTGGTGGGCCAGGCCTGGTTGAAGGCGGAGCGGAAGCGCTCCACCGCCATCAGGCCCTGGTCCAGGTCGGTTTCCACCAGCAAGAACGCGAACTCGTCGCCGCCCAGGCGGAAGGCGTGGTCCAGTTGGCGCAGGCTGGTCCGCATGGTGTCGCTGACCAGGCGCAGGATGTTGTCGCCCTCGTGGTGGCCGTAGGTGTCGTTGAAGGGCTTGAAGCGGTCCAGGTCCAGCAGGGCCAGGGTTAGGGGCCGCTGGTAGCGCTGGCTGCGCTGCACCTCATGGCTCAGGGTCTCGTGGAAATGGCGGCGGTTATATAGTCCGGTGAGGCTATCGGTGATGGAGCGGCGCAGCAGCTCGTCCTCCAGCTCCTTGCGGGCGGTCATGTCGTGGAAAAAGCCCACGCTGCCCACCTCCTGGCCGTTTTCCACCAGCAGGGCGGCGGACAGGCGGATGGGCACGTTCTGGCCGGCCGCGTTGACCACCTCCACCTCCACCTCGTCCAGGCGGCCCTTGCCGCCGTGCTCCTGGTCGTAGAGCAGCTTCTTGATCTGGCGGGCCACGTCGGGGGGGTGGTAGATGTCGGTGATGTGCAGCTTGCCCAGCACCTCCTCGTCGTCCCGCTTGAAGAGCCGTTCAGCCGCCTCGTTGAAGATGACTATGGTCCCTTCGCGGTTGACCCCGATGATGCCGTCCGGACACAACTGCACCAATCTATCGATGAAGGTTTGGCCGGCCATAAACTGCGCTCCCTCCCTGTTGCCCATATGTCTCCCCAATGGTCGAAGGCGGTAAGACCATTATTATAGGCTAGAGCCATGCATATTTATTAGTGCTAATTACTATTTTGATAACCCCAATACAATAAGCACTTTCAACCGCCCTCGACCTCGCACCCTAACCGTCCGCCTTTATAGCAAAAAAAGCGGAGCCCCCGGCCCATGCCGGAGGCCCCGCCCTGTACGGAGGAACTCAAAGCTGATTTGACGCGGGGCGGGCAGGGCCCCGTCTGGTTTCAATTACATCCCGGGCAGCGTCACCTTGGGCAGCTTGCTCAGCGCCTCGTCCACCATGGCCTGGGGATACTCGTAGTTGGACAGCTGACCGGCCAGGTAGGCGTCGTAGGCGCTCATGTCAAAGTGGCCGTGGCCCGAGAGGTTGAACAGGATCACCCGCTCCTTGCCCTCTTCCTTGGCCTTCATGGCCTCGATCACCGCGCCGCGAATGGCGTGGGTGGACTCGGGCGCGGGCACGATACCCTCGGTGCGCGCGAACAGCAGGCCCGCCTCGAAGCACTCCAGCTGGGGCACCGCGATGGCCTCGATGAGCTTGTCCTCGGCCAGGCGGCTGACCAGGGGGCTCATGCCGTGGTAGCGCAGGCCGCCGGCGTGGATGCCCGGGGGCACGAAGGTGTGGCCCAGGGTGTGCATCAGCACGATGGGGGCCAGGTGGGCGGTGTCGCCGTAGTCGTAGGCGTACAGACCCTTGGTCACCGTGGGGCAGGAGGCGGGCTCCACCGCCAAGATGCGCACGTTCATGCCCTTGACCTTTTCGCGCACGTAGGGGAAGGAGATGCCCGCGAAGTTGGAGCCGCCGCCGATGCAGCCAATGACCACGTCGGGCTTCTCGCCGATCTTGTTCATCTGGCGGATGGCTTCCTCGCCGATGATGGTCTGGTGCAGGCACACGTGGTTGAGCACCGAGCCCAGGGCGTAGTTGGTGTCGTCGCGGGTGGCCGCGTCTTCCACCGCCTCGGAAATGGCCAGACCCAGGGAGCCGGGATGGTTGGGGTTCTCGGCCAGGGCGGCGCGGCCGGAGTTGGTCTGCTCGCTGGGGCTGGCGAAGATATTGGCCCCCCAGGTGTTGATGATGGACTTGCGGTAGGGCTTTTGGTCGAAGCTCACCCGCACCATGTAAACGGTGCAGTCCAGGCCGAACATGCCGCAGGCCAGGCTCATGGCGCTGCCCCATTGGCCCGCGCCGGTCTCGGTGGCGATGCGCTTGATGCCCGCCTGCTTGTTGTAATAGGCCTGGGGCACGGCGGTGTTGGGCTTGTGGGAGCCCGCCGGGGAAACCGACTCGTTCTTGAAGTAGATGCGCGCCGGGGTGCCCAGGGCCTTTTCCAGGCGCATGGCCCGCTGCAAGGGGGTGGGACGCCAGAGGGCCAGGACCTGCATCACCTCGTCGGGGATGTCCCAGTACATCTGGGGGCTCATCTCCTGCTCCAGGAGCGACATGGGGAAGATGACGTTCATCTGCTCCGGGGTGGCGATCTCCATGGTGGCCGGGTGGAAGGGCGGGGCCAGGGGCGTGGGCAAGTCCGCCTGGACGTTGTACCACTGGCGAGGCATCTCGCTTTCGTTGAGAAGAACCTTGACCTGCTCCATGATTAAGTCTCTCCTTGCTTAAAGGGCTACCGATTCATATGAAATCATGGCCTAAAAAGAGCCGCGGGCCCTGGGGCCCGCGGCGCGGCTGCAAGCTTCGTGCTTCAGAGCGCGGACGGACCCCTGCCCGGCGGCTGCCAGCGCCACCAAGATAGATTGATAAGGCCGGGGTGAGTCTTATGCATGTTACGCTCCAAATAATTGTATACCGTATACCAGCGCCCAGGCGGGAGTGTCAACCCAAAAATGTAAGGGGGAGGGGTGGGGATTGGGGAGCGGTGCACTACCCGCCACCTGGATGGGCCACAATTCGTAGAAGAAACTAAAACCATTTATAAACCGTTCGAGTTATCTACTAGGAATTGCTATGGCATTAGAAAATGAAAACCTGAAAGAAGTAATTTGATTTTAAAATTAGCAGCTTAAGCAGTTAGCTTGGCTTCTAGTGAAGCTATAAGAGCATCAATGGAACTTCTTTTGTGCTCATTAAGAGCCATAACTGGGCTTTCTTCAACGGACTTTGCGACTACATATTTTACCCTCTTTTCAACGCCTTCCGACCATCTCTTACCCTGGCCCAAAAAAGTATCTCTCATTCTTTCAGACCATTTTTTATTTCCCCTGAAACAACTTGCATTCAGATCTACTCCGAATTCTTCACTAATAGCCCCTTGATACACGGCGACATTCAAACAGTCTTCAAACTCTGCATTTGACATGCCATTGCAGATGGTAAGATGGTAATCCGCCATTTTAATTAAGCCTTCTTTCTCTGCCTTTTCAATTGCTTCTTGGCCAGCCTTATCATTATCCATCAACACATGTGTTAGGCAAACCGCTGCCTGATTTAAATTTAATTTATAACTTAAGTTTCCGGCTCCATTACAAGGGTCAATGTATAAGCTTCCATCCTTTATACATTTCGACAACGGACTAGATAAAGCACTCAAAATAGCGTCCAAAGCAATTTTGTCTTCATTCCCTTCAACAATAAGTACTAGTCTTGCATTTATTAGGTTATCTGCCGCCCTAACGCCAAGAACATTTCTCACCTCCGATATATTTTTTGCTGGTTTAGCCTTACTATCAGAAATAATAATATTTTTATACACCCTGCTACGGTCGACAAAAAGTGGGCAATGTGTTGTAATAACCACTTGGTGATCACGCGAAAGCTCCTCGATAACTTCGCGCAATCTATGTATCGCGCTGGGATGAAGATGAGACTCAGGCTCTTCTAAGGCTAATATCGAGGTCCCAACCCTCTCGCCCAGCCCCCGCAGCAAGCTAATTGCAGCAAGACTTTTTACCCCATCACCTTTTCTTTCTAATGGTGTCGGATTTCCGTCATCAATAGATATCTCACAAGACCCTCTAAGAGCTCTGTATCTTTTTTCTTGCGAAATGCTAACTTGAACATTTTTTATTTGGGGGATAAATTGCTTCAAAGGATTAGTTATTTTTTCTGAAATCCTATCCAAAATTGGCTGTTGCAACTTGCTAATTTTTTCTAAAGCCCGCTGATAATTGGGATCATCCTCAAGTACTGCCAACTCAACAGCCAACATTTTTTCAACGACGTTAACCGCAGCAGTTGACGTTCTTACTGCTGGAATGTATGTTAGTTCAATCCTACTACCGACAAAATGCGCTATTTTTCTGGCCTTTTTAGAAAGTGCGCTACCTCCAATCCCTTTTTTGGGAACTTTAAACTCTGGATAGTAATCCCCTCCAATAGAAACCTCTATTGGCAACGTGCCGTTCAAGCTACTTTTTACTTCGCTCTTAAATTCTGCAATTTCGCTATCATCTAGTTCGAACTCCAACCGAAAAATAGACTTACCCTTTGGTCTCTTAATCTGTAGTTGAACAGGGAAATCTCTTTCCCAGTCGTAAGATTGCCTCGCGTGCAGCCTAGTAGGTATTGCTCTTGTGCGCCCGATTGCATGCAGTCTTACGAGTTCCATAGAGATCGTGAGGGCGTGGAGAATATTTGATTTCCCTTCATTATTTTGGCCCACTAAAATTGTCGAATCTGCCATTGGCAGTTTATGCGCCTTGGTAATACTTCTGAAGTTAGTTACTGAAAATCCGACCAATTTCAATTTTACCCTCCAGACGAATTTATCCTTCCAAGGCCATGCTGAGTTTTTAGGCCATCCTGGCCTTGATGACCTCGGCGGCGGCCTGGCCCCACTGTTCGTAGACCCTGGGGCCGGGGTGGAAGCCGTCTTCGGCCATGTCCTCCACGGCCATATCGAAATCGAGGGGCAGGTAGTCGCACACCGGTTGCAGCCCGGCCCAGTGCTCCAGGGCGGCGTCCAGGGCCTGGGCCCGCGCGCCCAGATACCAGCGCAAAGGCTGGGGCAGGGAGGGGAAGCGGTGCATGGGCGGCAGGCCCGAGAGCACCACCCGCTTCACCGAGAAGCGGTGGCGCAGCAGGGTCACCAGGCGCTTTTGGCGGGCCAGGAAGGCCTTGGGGCGGCAGCCGGAGGTGGCGTCGTTGACCCCGGTGACGCTCAGCGCCACGTCCCAGACCTGGGGGGTGAGCACCTGGAGCTGGTCGGTCAGCTCCTTGCTGGTCACCCCGCTTTGGGCGGCCAAAAGCCAGCTCACCCGGAAGTCGCGGGCCAGGGCGGCGGTCAGTTGGCCGCTGAGGGCCTGCTCCTGGTACTCGGCCCCCACCCCGGCAGCCGAGGAGTCGCCCACGATGAGCACCCGAAGCTCCGGGCCCCGGCCCAGCTCGCCCTGGCGCGGCCCCTCGGGTTCGGGCAGGGTGGGCACGCTGCGCCTGAGGTAGAGCCCCTGGGCCAGCATGAGCGGCGATAGGCCCAGGGCCACCAGCCCCCCGGTCAGGCCCAGGCCCGCGCGGCGGGGCTCCGGGGCGTCTTGGGGCTCGGCTTCGGGGCTCAATAGGCCAGTTTGCTGCGGATCTTCCAGGGCAACTTCTCCAGAACCTGGGCTCGGAACTGCTTCTTGAAGTAGGAGTCGATGGCGAAGCGTTCCTGCCAATGGCGCACGATCTGCTTGATCTGCCAGGAGGTCTCGGCCTTGATGCCCGGGTCCACCCGGCGAAGCTGCATCACCACGGCCTTGGTCTCCTCCGGCGGGTACTTGGAGGCCCGGCCCCCGCGCTCGGCGCTCAGGCCCTCGAGGATCACCTCCAGCTCCCTTTGGGTCAGGTAGTGGGCGTAGGACTGGGCCATGGCCTCGTAAACCTGATCCTTGATCTGTGACCAAAACACATCGCCCACCACCTGGCAATACTTTTTGGTCTCCTCAAGCTCCAGGCGCTTGCCGATCTCGTTGCCGGCCATGCTTTGCAGGCAGTCGATCTCCATGATCCGGGCGATGGTCTTGTAGTCCAGCGGTTTGAGCTCCACCAGCCGCCGGGCCAGGTCCAGGCCCTCGGGGGCGGGCTCCGCCGCCGCGGGCCAGGCGGCCCCCAGGGACAGCGCCAGCAGCAGGGTCAGGGCCCACAGGAAATTTTTGCTTCGCATATTCGCCTCGGTCCTATCCGCCCGGCGTGCCGGACGGCCCAAAAGTCCACCGCTCCCATTGTGTATGGCCGGGCCGCGCACCGCAAGGGGCATGAAAAAACCCCGCCGAGGCGGGGCTGGAATTACCCTGGGGGGCGGCTCAGGCCCGGGCGGCCTTCTTGCGGCGGCGCTTGCGCCAGGCGGCCAGCCCGGCCAGGGGTCCGGCCACCAAGAGCAGGGTGGCCGGTTCGGGAGCTCCGGCCACGGGGCCGCCGCCGCCGCTGATGGTGCCGGACATGGCGGCCCAGGTGGAACCGCTCTTGGAGCTCAGCACCGGGATGAACTTGCCCGAGGTCTTGTCGCTGGCGCTGACCGTGAGCAAAAAGTCCACCGTGTCGCTGCCCTTGAGGTCTTGCAGGATGGCCGAGCCGGTGGAGTCGTTGAAGGCCAGGTTGTTCAGGTAGCCCTTGAGGGTGATCTGGTAGTCGTTGTCAAAGCTCACCGAGGTGATAACCAGGCTGCCCGCCATGTCCCAGGAATCGGGCAGGTGGTTCTTGTCCGGCCCCTGCTTTCGGAAATAGTCCGAGGTAACGTAGAGGTTGGGGTCGAGCACCCCCTTCTGGTCGGAGATGGAATAGTTCAGGTCGTCGTAGGTCTGGCCCACCAGGGGGTTGCTGGTGCCTATGGCGTCGAAGAGGTTGAAGTTGAACAACCCCACGTAATAGTTCATGAGCAAATCGCCGCTGCCCGCCGAGGTGCCGGTGACCGGGGCCAGGTAGGGGTCCACCTTGCCCCTGCTCTGCACCTTGAAGTAGTTGTCGCCCCCAAAGGTGAAGGACGAGGCAGCGGCTCCCACCGGCGCCAGCAACAGCAGGGCCAACAACAGCGGCGTCACCCAGCGGAGCAGGGCAGAGACGCGTGGCATGAGGTCTTCTCCTTCGCGCAATTGTCTAGGGGGCAGTACTTATATATAACATTTTTAGTAGTGTTTTCAGCCCTAAAAAGCGCCACCCCCGGATTCGCCGACCGGGCCGGGGGAGATTGCGCATTACGGCACAAAAAAGAGTTGACTTGCCCCGAGAATGCATGTTAGCAAGTTCTGACCGCCAAAGGCTGCGGGAAAGGGGCTTCCCTGCCCGGAGTTGACAGGCGTAACTCTCCACCAGGGCGGCATAAATTTAAACCAAGCCCTCTGGGGGCGCGTTGGGCGGGAGACCGGTTGGGCCGGTTTATCAGCGAAACGACCCGCGAGTACCTGCTTATCCTGGCCAGGGCCAGTTCCATGGGCATCTCCATGGTGTTGGCCACGGTGATGGGCCTGGGGGCGGGTTGGCTGGTCGATAAGTATTTTGGCACCCATCCCTGGGGCTTTTTCATAGGCCTGGTGGTGGGCATCGTGGCTGGTTTCCGCAACGTGTACATCCTATATAAACGGACCGAGCGCTCCCAGGAGCGCATAGACCAGGCCGAGCACAAGAAGAAGGATTGATGGCTCACAAACCCTTGACCATGCAGACCCCGGAAGCGGCCCTGATAAAGGGGCTGTGGTGGGCCAACCTGGTCACTTTCGGCGTCCTGAGCGCCGGGGCCTTCATCGTAGCCGACTGGCGCTCGGGTCTTAGCGTGGTGGTGGGGGGGCTCATCGCCCTGCTCAACTACCGTCTGTTGCAGCGCACCATCTGCCGCGCCCTGTTGCCGCGCGAAAAAGGTAGTGTGCTGAGCAAGGTTTTGGCAAAGTATTACCTGCGGTTCATCGCCACCGCCGTGGTGCTGTTCTTCCTGGTGCGCCAGGGGTTGGTGGAGCCGCTGGGCCTGTTGGTTGGCCTTTCGGTCGTGGTGGTAACCATCATCGCCTGGGGTGCGCGCCAGGCTCTCAAGCTTCGTAAGGAGGCGTTCTAAGCATGGAACATCCGCTTTTGCTGCTGGGGCTGTTGTTTGACTCTGTGGGTCTGGGCGGCTTTGTCCATCACTACCCCCACGTGGTCTACTCCTGGCTGATCATCCTGTTCCTGCTGGTGGCGGCCAAGCTGGCGGTGGGTTCGGTGAAGATGATCCCCTCCGGCGGGCAGAACTTCTTCGAGGTGCTGGTCGGTGGTTTCGAGGACTTCGCCATCGACGTCATGGGCGAGCACGGCCGTCCCTTCTACCCGCTCATCGCCACCCTGTTCATCTACATCCTGTGCATGAACTGGATCGGCCTGGTGCCGGGCATGCTTTCGCCCACCAGCAACATCAACACCCCGCTGTCCATGGCCCTGGTGGTGTTCCTCTTCTACAACTTCGTGGGCATCAAATCCCACGGTTTCAGCTACATAAAGCACTTCATGGGCCCCATCTGGTGGCTGGCCCCCCTGATGCTGCCCATCGAGCTGATCGGCCACTTCAGCCGCATCCTCTCCCTCACCTTCCGTCTTTTCGGCAACGTGCTGGGCGAGGACCTGGTTCTGGCCATCCTGTTCGTGCTGGCGGGCATGTTCTTCGCGCCCCTGCCCATGATGTTCCTGGCCATCTTCACCAGCTTCGTGCAGGCGTTCATCTTCAGCCTGCTGACCATGCTCTACATCGCCGGTTCGCTGGAAGAGGCCCACTAAGAACGTAAAGAAGTTTTCCCTATTGGGAAGAAGGCACCCATATAAGGAAGAAGGCATTAACCGTTAGTTTGAGGAGCTAGTTATGAAGAAGTTTTCTTTGATCGCGGGGCTTACCGGCCTGTTTACCTTGGGCCTGGCCGCCGTGGCGATGGCCGCCGACGCCGGCGCCATGGCTGAGGCTGCCAAGCTGTTCGCCGCCACCGTGACCGCCGCCGGCTTCGGCATCGGCATCGCGGCTTTCGGCACCGGCATCGGCCAGGGCATCGCCATCAAGGGCGCGGTTGAGGGCACCGCCCGCAACCCCGAGGCCAGCGGCAAAATCACCGTGACCATGCTCATCGGCTTGGCCATGGTCGAGTCCCTTTGTATTTATGCGCTGGTTATCAGCCTCATCCTGCTCTACGCCTACCCCATGGCCGCCCCCGTGGCCAAGTTCCTGGGCATGAGCTAGACAGCACCTGCCGGGCCGGGTCCCGCCAGGGACCCGGCCTTTTTTAGAAGCACGCATGTGCCTCTAATCACAATAAGATTGGCCTTGCCATGAAGTTCCTGAAGATCCCCGCCGCCACCATCACGCGCCTGTCGCTGTACACCCGCGCCTTGGAGACCCTGATCAAGGAGCAGGTTACCGTTGTATCCAGCAAGAGGCTGGCCGAGCTGTGCGGAGTGAACCCCGCGCAGATACGCAAGGACCTGGCCTATTTCGGCCAGTTCGGCGTACGGGGGGTGGGATATTACGTCAAGGAGCTTCTGTTCGACATCAAGAAGATCCTGGGACTGCACCGGGAATGGAACCTGGCCATCGTCGGCGTGGGCAACCTGGGTTGCGCCCTGGTGGCCCACGAGAACTTCACCCGCCAAGGCTACCGCTTCGTGGCCGCCTTTGACGCCGACCCCATGAAGATAGGCCGCAAGCTGGTCACCGGCTTGGTGATCAACCCGCCCAACGAGATGCACGCCATCTGCCGCGAAAAAAGCGTGGAGATGGGGGTCATCTGCACCCCGGCCGACTTCGCCCAGGACATCGCCAACCGCCTGGTGGACGCAGGGGTCAAGGCGATACTCAACTTCGCGCCCACCCAGATCCAGGCACCCGACGGGGTCAAGGTGGAGAACGTGGACTTCTCGGTGAAGCTGGACAACCTGGCCTACTACCTGACCACGGGGTAAGTCGGCGGGCCGAAGCCCAAGTAACAGCCTGAAATTAGAGGTGGGAGCCTGTCAGCGCCGAGTGGGGCGTTGGTGCGGTGGTGTGTGCGCGGGGGAGGTGAAGGCCACCTGGCCCCGCACGACTACTTGGACGAGATATTTGATTTGGCCAGGGCTGAGGCGGAGGGGTAGGGGTGATTTGCCCGTTAAGCTGGGTTAGGGGGCGTATTATTTGGTGCCTGGGAAAAAGTGAAATCATTTTTTAAATATCTCATTATAGGGAAAACGCAAAGATATAAACAAATCCACCAAAGTAAGGACACGTTATCCGAAAAACATTGGCCATCATTAATCATTCCATGGGCAATGCGGTTACGTAAATTCGGCCCTATCTGCTCTACAAGCAACCAACGAAGAGAAAAGTGGATATGTTCTCCAAATATTTTTTGACTAATATTAAACCCATCGTCCTCACACAAAAGAGCGTTTAATGAACGTTCTTTCTGGATACCATTAGCATCGAAACCGGTAACTCTAGCGCCTTCTTCTCCTAGTATTATTCTGATGGCGTTCTCCATTTGCGGCGCCAGCAGATGAGAAGCAACTAAAAAATCACCTCTCATACCATAAAATAAACCGGTAGCGAATAATTCCTCATGTCCCGAAGGAACAAACGGACTTTTAGAAGCAATATATCTAAAGTCCTCTAATGTATAATTGTGTTCAATATTTATCCTCTCCCGCACCGGCTGTATTAAGCACCGGCAGATAAATGGAAAATGAATATTCGCCAACTCAAGAGTTTGTTCGAATATCGCCTGCTCCCTTTCATCACAGTCTTCTGAATACGCATTAGCACCAATACTAGAAAGCTTTCCTTGTTCTCTAACACGATATTTGGTGAACAAATTTTGTAGGGGGTATTTCTCCGCGTTTTCCATCGCCTCCTTTCTTAGGTCGTCTACTTTTGGGAAGCGTGGAATCGCGACCATCGCAATAAATGCGTCCTCCTTACTCAAACCAGTCACACGGCTTTCCACATCCTTAACCGTTTCAGTTATATCGACTTCATGACTAAAGCTAGACATTTCTTCCAACATTTTTTCTTGAAACATATTTAGCTTATCTATCAGATGTTCAACTCTTTCTTTTTGTCCTCCGGCATCACGTAATATTTTAATTGCCGTTTGCATATAAGATGTTGCCAACAAATGGCTGGGTTTTTCGTTAGAAGCCGCCGTATTTGCCATTCCGATATAAATCTCAGCGCGTTCTACCTTAAGACTCCTACAGGACCCCACATCCCCTGCTTTTTGATATAAAGGAGCCAAAAGCATCAGGCATCTTTCAAGCATATGCCCTTTATCCTTACGAGATATTTGGCAGCATTTATCTGCAATTTCAATTAGTTTATTATCATCGCCTATCCCGAAGTTTGCACACAATTCCACTAAATCAAGAATAAAGAAACCACAATCATCAGCAACAAAATCATTCAATTTATTTTCTATATACGATTTAATTTTCTTTTTAGCTTTATTGTTACGCCCCAAATGCATACCCAGATGTACTACCCTTTTAATCCGCCCAAATGCCTCCCACCAATCGCCACTTTCAAGCAAATTTTCTGCCGATTTCAAATAATCATCACAAGCGGAAATCCCAGATCTATAATCCCTTTTTTCGCACCACAAAACGTCCCCGATCCTTGCCCTTAGCTCACAATCACTTACTTCCTTATACAATGCCAACAGCACATTGAATTCATCTATAGAAAAATCACCTGGAATTGGGCTTCTACGTCCATCATTAGATATCCATAATGGAGTAAACACTTCGGTCTTAGAATCAGGATTAAGCATGCACGAAGTAAGGCTATTTAATATGCCCCAAACTGTCGCGGATTCCTTATCCCCAGATTCCTCTGCTTTGTCTCGTTCTTTTCCAAACGCAGTAACATAATAATCACACATGCGTTTCTTCTGCTTCGAGATTATTTCGTCGATTTTTGGCCCATATATTTGTTGGGACTCGATACCCATTGCAACGCTCCAAATGGAATCCTTTTAAAACCAACAAAACCCAAGCGTCCCGTGCAGTAAAGTCGGGCAGTCGGACCTCATCAAATTGTTCGCTGAATAATCTCAGGCGTGGATCTAAACTAAACATCCCTCAGGAAGGAAAACCTGTCAACACCTGAATAGCTACGGAAACCGCCTCAGCAACCGCCCCAGCACAAACAGCTTCATGACCCAGGCCAGGCGGTAGGCCGCCTCGTGGCCCAGGTTGAAGCGGCTGGCCCGGCGGTCGGAGCAGAGCACGGCCACCTCCACCATGGGCAGGCGCGCCCGGCGGGCGCAGAACATCAGGTTGGTGGTGTAGCTGGTGTGGGTGTCCACCGCATCGGCAAAACGGGTGAGCACCTCGCGGCTGAAGGCCTTGGCCCCCAGGCTGTAGTCCTCGAAAGGCAGGCCCAGGAGCACCCGGGCGGCGGTGATGAACAGGCCGCTGCCCAGGATGCGGGTGGCGCTGCGCTCCTGGCGGCCCTGGCGCTTGGAACCCACCACCACCTGGTACTGCTCGAGCAGCTTCAGGGCCTGGGGCACGAACTCCAGCTCCACGGCCATGTCCATGTCCAGGGTGATGAGCGATCGGCCCTGGAACAGGCGCAGCGCGTGGGCGAAGGCGTAGCCGGGGCCCTTCACCGGCAGGTGGAAGAAGCTCACCTGGGGCACGTCGGCGGCCAGCTCCCAGCCCAGCTCCTCGGTGCGGTCGGTGGAGCCGTTGCTGCCGATGATAATCTCGTAGCTTATGCCCAGGCCGTCCAGGAAGGTGCAGAGCCGGTGGGTGTTGCCCACCAGGATGGCCTGCTCGTTGTAGACCGGTATGAAGACGCTGAACTGGGGCATGCTCGGGCCTGGCTTAAGGTTGACCACAAGGCCCCAGTAAGCCCCGCCCGCGCGGGTCTGTCAAGCCCTAGCTACGGCGTCCGCCGCCAAGCACCTTCTTGAGGTACTGCCCGGTGTAGGAGGCCGGATTGGCAGCCACCTCCTCCGGCGTGCCGGTGGCGATGACCAGGCCGCCGTTGTCGCCGCCCTCGGGCCCCAGGTCGATGATGTGGTCGGCGGTCTTGATGACCTCCAGGTTGTGCTCGATGACCACCACGGTGTTGCCCATCTCCACCAGGCGCTCCAAGACGCCCAAGAGCTTTCTTATGTCGTCGAAGTGCAGGCCGGTGGTGGGCTCGTCCAGGATGTAGAGGGTGCGCCCGGTGGCCCGCTTGCCCAGCTCGCGGCTCAGCTTGACCCGCTGGGCCTCGCCGCCGCTAAGGGTGGTGGCCGCCTGGCCCAGGCGGATGTAGCCCAGGCCCACGTCCACCAGGGTCTCCAGCTTGTTGCGGATGGCGGGCACGTTGGTGAAAAACTCCAAGGCCTGGTTGCAGGTCATGTGCAAGACGTCGGCGATGCTGGCCCCCTTGTAGGTGATCTCCAGGGTGTCGCGGTTGTAGCGGGCGCCGTGGCACACCTCGCAGGTCACGTACACGTCCGGGAGGAAGTGCATCTCGATCTTGATGATGCCGTCGCCGTCGCAGGCCGGGCAGCGGCCTCCCCGCACGTTGAAGGAGAAGCGGCCGGGCTTGTAGCCCCTGGCCCGGGACTCGGCGGTCTGGGCGAACAGCTCGCGGATGGGGGTGAACACCCCGGTGTAGGTGGCCGGGTTGGAGCGCGGGGTGCGCCCGATGGGGCTCTGGTCGATGTCGATGACCTTGTCCAGCTTTTCCAGGCCCTTGATCTCGGCCACCGCGCCGGCCCGCTCCTTGGAGCGGTAGAGCCGCTGGGCCAGGGCCCGGTACAGGGTGTCGATGACCAGGCTGGACTTGCCCGAGCCCGACACCCCGGTGACGCAGGTGAACAGGCCCATGGGTATCTTGACGTCGATGTCCTTGAGGTTGTGCTCGCTGCAGCCGATGAGCTGCACCGCGCCCCGGCCGTTGCTGCGGCGCTTGGCGGGCACGGGGATGGATTTCTTGCCGCTGAGGTACTGGCCGGTGAGCGAGTCCTTGCTCTTCAGGAGCTGCTTGGGGGTGCCGTTGAACACCACCTCCCCGCCGTGGCGGCCCGCGCCGGGGCCCATGTCGATCACCGTGTCCGCGGCCAGGATGGTGTCCTCGTCGTGCTCCACCACCAGCACAGTGTTGCCCAGGTCGCGCATGCGCTTGAGGGTGTTCAGCAGGCGCTGGTTGTCGCGCTGGTGCAGGCCGATGGAGGGCTCGTCCAACACGTAGAGCACCCCCACCAGGGCCGAGCCGATCTGGGTGGCCAGGCGGATGCGCTGGCCCTCGCCGCCGCTCAGGGTGGCGCTGGTGCGCTCCAGGGTGAGGTAGTCCAGGCCCACGTCGGCCATGAAGCCCAGGCGCTGAGTGATCTCCTGGAGCACCTTTTCGGCGATGATGGCCTCGCGCTTGCCCAGCGTCAGTTTTTGAACAAACTCCAACGCGTTGCGCACGCTCAGGCTGGTGAACTGGTGGATGTTGAGCCCGCCGACCCGCACCGCCAGGGAGGTGGGCTTGAGCCTCGCCCCGCCGCACTCGGTGCAGGGCTGGGAGTTCATGTAGCGGCCCAGGTCGTCGCGCATGGCCTGGCTGGTGGTCTCGTGGAAGCGCCGCTCCAGGTGGTTGATCATGCCCTCCCAGGGGCGCTTGTAGTAGTGGCGGCGCTCGCCGCGCTCCAGATAGAAGGAGACCTCGCCCTCGGTGCCGTAGAGCAGGGCCTGGCGCACTCCCTCGGGCAGGTCCTGCCAGGGAGTGTAGGGGTCGAAGCCCAGGTGCTGGGCCAGGGCGTCGATGATCTGCTGGCGGTAGACGCTGTCGCTGCCCGCCCAGGGGGCCAGGGCTCCCTCGCGCAGGCTTATGGCCGGGTTGGGCACCACCAGCTCGGGGTCGAAAAATACCCTGGTGCCCAGGCCGTCGCAGGAGGGGCAGGCGCCCTGGGGCGAGTTGAAGGAGAACATCTGGGGGGTCAGCTCGGGCAGGCTGATGCCGCAGGCGTCGCAGGCCAGGCGCTCGCTGAACAGCTCCTCGCGGTCCGGCTCGCCGTCCCTCCCGTGCACCCAGGCCACCAGCAGGCCCTCGCCCATCCTGAGGGCCAGTTCCACGCTGTCGGTGAGCCGCCGGGCCACGCTCTCCTTGATGACGATGCGGTCGATGACCACCTCGATGGTGTGCTTCTTGTTCTTCTCCAGCTCCGGGGCATCGGCCAGCTCCATGAGCTGCCCGTCCACCCGGCCGCGCACGAAGCCGTCCTTCATGAGCCGGGCGAAGATGGCCTTGTGCTCGCCCTTGCGCTGGGTTATGGCCGGGGCCAGCAGGGTGAGGCGGCTGCCCTCGCCCAGGTCCATGAGCTGGTCCACGATCTCCTGGGGCGAGCGGGAGCGGATCACCTTGCCGCACTGGGGGCAGTGGGGGGTGCCGGCCCGGGCGTAGAGCAGACGTAAATAGTCGTAGATCTCGGTGACCGTGGCCACGGTGGAGCGGGGGTTCTTGGAGGTGGTCTTCTGCTCTATGGCTATGGCCGGGCTGAGGCCCTCGATGGCCTCCACGTCCGGCTTGTCCATGCGCTCCAGAAACTGGCGGGCGTAGGCGCTCAAGGACTCCACGTAGCGGCGCTGGCCCTCGGCGTAGATGGTGTCGAAAGCCAGGGTGGACTTGCCCGAGCCGGACAGGCCGGTGACCACCACCAGCTTGTCGCGGGGGATGGTGACGTCGATGTTCTTCAGGTTGTGTTGCCGGGCGCCCCGGACCACGATGTTCTTGAGCATTTACCAGGCCTGTGCCGATTCCTCGCGATTACATAAAAGATGCCGCCGCCGGGGCCGTCCCCTGGGGCGGGGCGAATGTATAAAGGTTAAGACCAGAAGCACGCCCGCGCACCCCCAATTTTTACGCGATTGCTAGTTTATGGCGGCGGTTGGGTGAAAGATCATGGGGTTACGGCCAATCCGGGGCGCGGGCGTATCGCCGCCGCTCAGGGGTATTATGGCCTATTAAGGCGAATTGCTCAACATTTGTTGTTAAGTAAATCGTGTCGCGTGAGGGGGTCGGGGTGGGAGGGGTGGATGGTTTGACTTGCGGACAGAAATTGCTTGGTCGCCGCGCTCCTCGCAAGGCTAAGCTCTCTCGGGCGGGGATAAACCCCGCCCCTACGCCCGGAGAAGAGTCTTTATGTAGGGGCGGGGTTTATCCCCGCCCTCTCTGCTCTCAGTAACGCAGGGAGTTGTTGGGTTTCGCTTCGCTCTACCCCGTAACCCTTCGGCCCAAATTACAGAAATAGAGTTGTCATTGCGAGGCCGGGCAGCGGCAAGCGTGGGGCGGAACAGGGCGGTTCGGTCTGCCCGGCCGTGGCAATCTTCCTTTTCCCTCGTCATGCCTGGGTTGGTGAGGCAAGGCCAAACCACCCTCCAGGCCCCAACCCCTCCCGCCTGGGGGAAAGCGAAGTTCGCCACGTCGCATCTTTTGCAAGATGCTCCTCGCGATGACGGCTATTGCTGTATGGCCTGATTGACAACTGCGAGACTAATGGATTGATTCACCGAGGGAGGCGATTGGTGAGGCCGAGACGCGCCCGCCCTCCCTTTTTACGGCCAATAGCGATTTGTCATTGCGAGGCCGGGCAGCGGCCGGCGTGTGGGGGAACAGGGCGGGTCGGTCTGCCCGGCCGTGGCAACCTTCCGTTTCCCTCGTCATGCCTGGGTTGGTGAGGCAAGGCCAAACCACCATCCACGCCTCAACCCCTCCCGCCTGGGGGAAGGCGAAGTTCGCCACGTCGCATCTCTTCCGAGATGCTCCTCGCGATGACAGCTATTGCTGAGAGGGCAATATGATAATTCGGACCGCCTGTTTGTGGCAGAGATTGCTTCGTCGCGGCGGAGCCGCTCCTCGCAACAACAAGGGAATTGTCGGGTTTCGCTTCGCTCTACCCAACCTACACGAATCTAGAGCCTTGCCAGCCGAACCGCCTCCGGCCCCTACTCCCCCGTCTCCGCCATCTCGGCGGCCATCTTCACCGCCGCGATCATGGAGGCCGGGTTGGCCTGGCCGGTGCCGGCCAGGTCGTAGGCCGTGCCGTGGTCCACGCTGGTGCGGATGATGGGTAGGCCCAGGCTGACGTTGATCCCGTCGTCGAAGTGCAAGAGCTTCAGGGGGATGAGCCCCTGGTCGTGGTACATGCACACCACCGCGTCGAAGTGGCCCCGGGTGGCCCGCCAGAACACGGTGTCCGGGGGCACGGGGCCTTGGGCCGCTATGCCCTGGGCCTTGAGCTGCTCCACCGCCGGGGCGATGATGCGCCCCTCCTCGTCGCCGAACAGGCCGCCCTCCCCGGCGTGGGGGTTCAGTCCGCAGACGGCCAGGCGCGGCGAGGCGATGTCCCAGTAGCGCTTCAGCGAGTCGTGGGTGATCTGGGCGGTGTGCACGATGCCTTCCACGGTCAAGAGGTCCGGCACCTCGCGCAAAGGCTTGTGGATGGTGACCAGCACCACCTTGAGGCGCTCCCCGGCCAGCATCATCACCGGGCGCTCGGTGCCGGTGCGCCGGGCCAGGAGGGTGGTGTGCCCGGTGTCGGGATAGCCCGCCGCCTTGAGGGCCTCCTTGCTGATGGGCGCGGTGGCCATGGCCGCCGCCTGCCCCGCCTGCACCATCTCCAGGGCCTTTTCCACGAAGGCCCCGGCCAGCTTGCCGCTTTCCGGGCTGGGGCGGCCGGGGGTGATCTCGGCCGCCTCGCCCACCTCCACCACCTCCACGTGGGGGGCGGGCAGGCCGCAGGAGCGGGCCCCGGCGTTGAGCAGCCCGCGTTGGCCCACGATGACCAGCTCGGCCATGTCCAGGGTGGGGGGGTGCACGCACAGGCGCGCCACTATCTCCGGCCCCACTCCGGCGGGGTCGCCCAGGGTAACGGCTATGCGCGGCTTCATGAGGCACCTCCCAGACGCTTGTTCCAATACTCGGGACGCCAGCCCACCTCCACCTCGTCGTCATAGGCGATGACCGGCACCACCCGCGCCCCGGGGGCCAGGCGGGCCATGCGGCGCTTGGCGCTCATGGAGGAGGTTACGTCCACCTCCTCGATGGCAAACCCCCGAGCCGCGAAGTATTCCTTGGCCGCCCGGCAGCGTCCGCAGCCGGGGGTCTTGAAGATGGTCACCGCCTTGTCCGTGGCCACGGGCCCGCTCCCTGTTTCGGCAAATAAAAACTTATCTTAGCGCCGCCGCGCCCCCCACGCAAACCACCGGGGCGCCACGGGGAAATACTTTTGTGCGCGGCGGCAGTGGGCCCCCGCCGGGGACTGGCCTAGGCTCGGGGACATGATCGGCTAGGCCCCCAACCCGGAGGAACAGATGAGCACTTGCCGCTTCATGTTCAGCAACCTGATCCCAGGCCCCTCGGCCCTGGAGGTCTCCTCGGCCCGGCCGGGCATGGTGGGCTCTCCGGCCGCCGAGGCCCTGGGCTCGGCCACCTGCCTGGCCGCCGGGGAGCACACCGGCGCTCTGGACCAGGTGATGGTGGTGGAGATCGACTCGTTGGCGGCGGGCGACGAGGTGGGCCTGGCCACCTTCCGCTGGAAGCGCGAGAGCGCCGGGGCCTGGGAGGCCACCGGGGTGAGCACCTCGGTGAACCTGACCCCCCTGGCCGATGGGGTGAGCGTGAAGTGGGTGCCCGGACCGGGCCAGGGGTTTTACAAGGGCGACCGCTGGAGCATTCTGGCCACCGGTTGCCAGGGCCCCCAGGCGCTCATGGACCGCGACCGCGACACCGCCTGGCGCAGCCTGGACACGGCTGGGCAGTTCATCGAGGCGGACCTGGGTCAGGCGCAAGAGGTGCGGGCCCTGGTGTTGGCCGACCACAACCTGGGCGAGGGAGCCACGGCCACTCTCAAGGGGACGGACACCCTGCACCAGCCGGTGTGGAGCTACGACCCGGACGGCGGCCAGACCGCCGACAGCCTTGGCCAGGCCCTGAGCAACGGCCGGGCCACCCCCCGCACCTTTATCGACGGCGGGGCGCTGGTCTACGCCGAGGCGGGCGAGAGCTGCTTCGAGGACGGCCTGCTCTCCTTGGAGCCAGCCGTAATCAACCTGTTGAGCTATAGCGAGGGCTTCGACGAGGCGGCCTGGGTGACGGTGCGCGCGGCGGTGAGCGCCGGGGCTATGGCCGCGCCCGACGGCCAGGGCCAGGCCCAAAAGCTGGAGGCCGACGACAGCGACGACGCCAGCCACAACCTATACCAGCTCCGCGCCCTGGCCGATGGCGCCGACTACGTCTGCTCCATCTTCGCCAAGGCCGGAGAGCTTTCCTGGCTGCGCATGGTGTGCCTGGACAAGGGCAACGTGGAGCGGGGCGGCTATTTCAACCTGGCCGACGGCACCCTGGGCAGCGCGGTGGGCGAGGCCTCCCTGGGCATCGTCAATCTGGGCGAGGGATGGCACCGCCTGTGGGTGCGCTTCAACTCCGACATCGGAAGCAGCGGCCAGTACATGTATCTGTCCTTGGCCCAGGCCGACGGCGAGGACACCTTTGCCGCCGCGCCCAGCGGCCAGGGCCTGTATTTGTGGGGGGCCCAATTAGAGGCGGCCTCCGCGCCCAGCGCCTATTGCCCCCACCGGGGGCGCAACCGCCTGCGCTGGAGCGGCAAATTCGACGCCTCGGCCTGGAGCCTGGGCAGCGCCGCCACCTTGAGCGACCAGGGCGACGGCTCCTATCGCCTGCAGTTGCCCGCCACCGGTAGCACCTTCCTGGCCCAGAGCGGGGCCCTGCGGGCCGGGGCCCAACACACCCTGTCCTTGGAGGCCAGGGCCTATGGCGGCGAATCGCAGTTTCAGCTGGACCTGCGCGACGACGCAGGAGAGCACCTCTCCCCGCTCTTCACCGCCACCAGCCAGTGGAAGCGCTTCAGCTTCACCTACACCGTGGGCGCGGCGGACGGCAACAACTACGCTTACATCAACAATGGGGGAGACACCTACGCCACGGACCTCTTGATCCGCCAGGCCCAACTGGAGCTGGGCGGGGCGGCCACCAGCTACGCGCCCACCGGCGAGCCGGGGGTGCGCGCCGCCGACGCGGTGAGCTTCCCCCTGCCCCAGGCGGTGCGGGCGGCCATGTCCGATGGGGGGCAGGGCTGTTTGGCCATGGAATGGTTGCCGGGCCTGGACCACACGGCCTTTCCCCTGGACATCGCCCAGGCCCTGTTCTCCACCTCCACCGAATCCGGCTACACCTTTCTGCCCCTGTACCTCTACCGCAACTCCACGGGCTCGCGCTTTTCGGTCTACGACCTGTTGCGCCTGCGCCGCAGCGATGCCTTCCTGGACTTTGTGAACGGCCAGACCTACATCGCCGCCCTGCGCTGGCAAAGCGGCGGCGACTTTCAGGTGGGCTGCGACGCCTATTGGGGTACAGCCAAGAGCTACGAGGGGGCCTTCAACCTGAGCGCCGGACGCATCAGCCTGGGCCAGTCCCCCCGCTTTCCCATGCGCTTGGGGCGGGTCAAGATATGGGAGCAATGGCAGGAGCAGGAGCCGGGTGCGCTTCTGGACCCCTGGGAGTATCCCGACTACAACCAAACCCTGACCATCACCACGCCCCACCTGGTCTGCTTCCTGGACCAGACCTACCGTTACTGGCGCCTGGAGCTGGACGATCCCGCCAACCCCGAGGGCCTGCTCCGGGCCAGCCTGTTTTATCTGGGCGGGAGCTTCGAGCCCAGGCGCACCTTCCGCGCCGGTTACGGCCAAGGCAGGGTGGCCACCCGCAGGCTGGTGAGCGGAGGCGGGGGCAAGGTGGCGGGCAGCAGCGGGGCGCTGGCCGCCTACTACCAACTGGAGTTTGCCCGCCTGGACGACGCCGACGCCCAGGGACTGGAGCAGATGCTGGCCGCGGTGCACGCGGGCGGCGAGGGCGGCCTGCGGCCCCTGTTCTTCACACCCTTTGCGGGCGACCCCGGCCGCACCCTCTACTGCCTGCCCGGCGCGGAGCTATCGCGCCAGGAGGCCCCCGGCGGGCGCTGGAACCTGGGCCTGCGTCTGGAGGAGGTGGTCAAAAGCGATGTTTGAGATCAGCCAAGCATTCAACCAGGCCCGCCGCGACCGGGGCAAAAAGCCGGTGCTGTTGTTCAGCCTGGTCAACGCCTTCGGCCAACGGGTCTACGCCGCCCGCCGCCCCCAAGACGCCGAGCTGGGCCTGGCCGCCCCCACTAGGGCGGACGGCCAGTTTTTGGCCGACGGCGAACGCCGGGCCGGCCAGGGCAGCCTGAGCCTGTTGGAACGTAGCGCCCGGGTGCTCTCCCTGGGCCGCCTGCGCGAGACCCTCACCGCCGGCGGAGAGGTGTTGGCCAGCCTGCGCCAGGAGGAGGCGGACAGCCTGTCCGTGACCCTGGCCAACGACGGCGGGGCCCTGCCCTTCAGCCGCCTGGAGGCCCGGGAGAACCTGCTGGGCGCCAAGGGCGAGCTGATGGTGGGCTGGCCGGGAGTTCCGGCCCGTGATTACCTGCGCCGCTTTCGGGGGCGGGTGAGCGCCTATCGCCTGGAAGAGACCCAACTCACCCTCACCTTGCAGGCCCTGTGATGCTGGACCTCAGCGCAACCCTGGAGCTTAGGCGGGCCGGTGACTACGCCGCGCCGCGCAAGGACACCGCCCTGCTGCCGGTGGTCTACGGCGACATGAGCCTGGGGGGCGGCGGCGGCCTGTGGGAGGCGGTGTGCCTGAACCAGAACAGCTTCATCTACGCCCTGGCCGGGCACGCCATGCGCCCGCTGGCGGCGGGCAACGCGGTGAGCCTGTTCGACCGCGAGGGCCAGGTGATCGACCCCGGCGCCTACAGCCTGGACCTAGCTCACGACTTCGAGGGCCGGGGGGTCATCGCCACCGCCACCTTCGGCGAGGACGCCCAGGCCCGGGAGCCCATCACCGTGCGGGCCCAGGGCCGGGCCGACCAGGAGGGGGCGCTCATCGCCAACCCGGTGGAGGTGGTGCGCGACTTGCTGCTGGGCCTGGCCGGGGCCGAGGGCGAGGACCTGGATCAGGCCGCCTTCAGCCGGGCGCGGGTCCGGGCCGAGTCCCTGGGCTATGCCGCCGCCGGGGTGATCATAAAAAAGGCCAGCCTGGGCAACCTGATCACCGCCGTGCTGGCCGACTTCCTGGGCTCCTGGTGGCTGGGCGGCAACGGCAGGCTCAGGGTGTTTCTGGATCTGGGGGCGGGCTCCCTGAGCGAGAGCGACGTCACCGCCTGTTTGCGCCAGGGCGACCTGAGCGGGGTGAGCGTGCAGGCCACCCTGGCCGACATGGTCAACCGGGCCCCGGTGAGCTACGCCTACAACTTCGCCGCCAAGGAGTATCAGGCCTACTTCGACGGCCTGGACACCCAGGACCTCAAGGCCCAGGGCCTGCACGGGCTGGCCGCGGCCACCCTGGAGCTGCCCTGGGTGCGCCTGGCCTCGGTGGCCCGCGCCGTGTCCCAGCGCCTGGTGGGGCTCTTGGGCCGTCCCCGCCGGGTGATCTCCTGCCAGGAAAACTCGCTCATCAACCTGCCCCTGGAAAAAGGCGACGCGGTGCTCTTTGGCCTGTCCTGGCTCCTGGACCCCCAGGGGCGGCCCCTCAAGAACCAGATCGTGCGGGTCTTGGGCCTGGAGCCGGACCTGGACGCCGGGACCGTGGGCTACACCCTCTTGGACACGGGACTTTACAAAACCCTGGCCACCCCGGCCGACGGACGGGGCCTGGCCGACGGCTCCCTGGAGGCCGGGGGCGGCCGGGACCGCAACGACTATTAGGAGAACGAAAACATGCCGGATTTGAGAATCCAATACGACGAGGAGATGGTCGGCGCGGGCCACCCCACCAAGGAGGACACCCTCAACCGCCTGATGCTGGCCGAGCACGACAGCGCGGGCCTGCACCAGCGGGCCACCCTGGTGGCCCAGGAGAACGACCCGGACACCGCGGCGGACCAGGCGGCCCTGTACGTTAAGAACAGCGGCGGCCAGGCCGAGCTGTTCTTCCGGAGCGCCGAGGGCGGGGCGGTGACCCAGATCACCAAGGATGGGGCGGTGAGCGGCAGCCAGTCCGCGGCCCTCGCCGGCTGCCTGCCCGCCTGGTCCTCGGCCGAGGCCTTCACCCTGAGCAGCGGCGAGGTGGATATCCTGGGCAGCCTCTACCAGGTCCCGGCCGCCCTGACCAAAAGCGGCCAGAGCGGCTTCACCGGCAGCACCTGGCTCTACCTGAAGGCCACGGCCCCGGCCTCGGGCAACCAGCTGGACGCATCCTGCCTGAGCCTGGACCCCGCCGCCCCCGCCTGGAGCGACGCCTACAAGGCCTGGTACATCGGCTCCGCGCGGGTGATCGGGGTGCTGCGCTCCGACGTCTCGGGCGGGCTGGCGCCCTTCTCCTGCGACGGCAGGACCTTCCAGCTCTCCTCGGGCTCCATCTTCCTGCTCTCCACCAGCTCGCCCGCCACCTCGGCCACCGCCCTGGGGGTGGGCCTGCCCGCCCTGGGCCGCCTTTGGTGGTACGGCCAGGCCTACCTGAGCCAGGCCAACGCCCAGACCTACTGGGTCTACATGGGCTCCGACGGCACCGAGGGCTCCACTGCCGGGGCCATCGCCAAGCAGAACGCGCCGGGGGACTACGTTACCCCCTTTTCCATGATGACCGACGCCTCGGGCAACGTTTACTACCACGTCTACTGGTCCGGCGCCGGCTCGCTGCAGATTCACTGCCGCGGCTTCGCCCTGCCCGCCGGCCTGGCCAGATAAGGAGGTTCCCATGCAGTCCAAGATGATCGCCTACGACCCGCTCACCGGCGAGATCCGGGGGGTATGCCTCACCCCGCCCCAGGTCCTGGCCTGGCAGGCCCAGGGCCTGGCCGCAATCGACGGCCCCGAGGAGGCCGACCTCAACACCCACCGGGTAACGGAGGGCCAGGTGGTGGCCAAGGTGGAGGTGGAGCTCAGCCCCGACCAGAGCCGGATCATGGCCGACGGCCAGGACCAGGCGGTGGTGGCGGTCACGGTGCAGGGCCAGGAGCCGCCCGACTCCCTGGAACTCACCGTGGGCAACCAGAGCGAGAGCGTGGCCCTGGTGGACGGGGTGGGCGCGCTCAGCCCCATCAGCGCCGTCACCCCCTGCACCGTGCTGGTGGGCGTGGCCGATTCCATCACCTACCGGTGCGAGCCGGTGAGCATCAAGGCGGTGGAAGATGTCCAGCTCTAGCGCCGGACTCACCGCCCAGGCACATCAGGCAGCCAAGGCCCAGGCCGGGCTGACGCTCAGCAAGAAAAAGGACCGCTGGGTGGTCAGCGACCCGGCCAGCCCCCAGGCGGTGTGCGCCGCCCTGGAAGAGGCCGACAACTGGCAGCAGGGCAAGAAGCTCCTGCAAGAGATTTTCACCCGCTTGCTTTCCTCCTGACCCACCGACGCGCCTTCCCTCTCCTTTCCCCCGCCGCCGGTCCGGCTAGCCACCGGGCCGGCGGCCCTTCCCTGCTTGACCAAAGCGATTTGAGCGCACTACCATGGGTACTAACCCGCACTTGGAGGGGAAACCCAATGAAGAGGCGTTTCAAACCGGGGATGCTGGCCGGGGTGCTGATACTGATCATCCTGATGGGCCAGAGCTACATTTCCTCCTGGCTGTCTCCCACCTTGGCCGAGCAATACAACAACACCGCCCTGTACCGGCCCTGGAGCGCGCCGGTGATGTGGATCATTTTCCTCTATCCCTTTTTCCTGGGCCTGGCCCTGGCCTGGATCTGGGAAAAGATGCAGCCCGCCTTGAAGGGCAACGGCTTCACCAAGGTCATGAAGTTCGCCTTCGCCTATTGGGTCGTCGGGGTGATACCCACCATGATCATGATCTACAGCTGCTTCCCGGTGACCAAGTGGGTGGTGATCATCTGGACCATCAGCGGGTTTGTCTATGGCCTGGTGGCCGCCCTGGTGTTCGCCAGGATGCTCCCCCAGGACTGATCCCGCGCCGTTGGCCCGTGGCCATCGGCTTTTGCGCCCGCCCTTTTGCCCGCGCCCCAGGCGTGATATTTTTATAAATTGAAACCATGCAGGGGGTGGGGCGATGTCCTGGCGGGAAATTTACAAGCAGCGGCTCAAGGACCCGGCCCGCGCGGTCAAGGCGGTCAAGCGGGGGCAGCGGGTGTTCGTGGGGTCTTCCTGTGCCGAGCCTAGGGGCCTGGTGGCCGCGCTCATGGAGCGGGCCGACGAGTTGCACGACGTGCAGATACTCCACTTCGTGACCCTGGACAAGGCCGAGTACACCGACCGCCGCTTCGACCGCCGCTTCAGGCACAACGCCTTTTTCATCGGCCACTCCACCCGCCAGGCGGTGGCCTCGGCCAGGGCCGACTACACCCCGGTGTTCATGCACCAGATCCCCAAGCTGTTCCGCTCGCGCCAGCTGGAGCTGGACGTGGCCCTGATCCAGGTGAGCCCGCCGGACGAGCACGGCTACGTCTCCCTGGGCATCGGGGTGGACGTGTCCCGGGCGGCGGCGGAGAGCGCCGATCTGGTCATCGCCCAGGTGAACCGCAAGATGCCCCGCACCATGGGCAACACCTTCCTCAGGGTAAGCGACATCGACGTGTTCGTGGAGCTGGACGAGGAGCTCATGGAGTTCCCCTACCCGCCCTTGGAAGAGGTGGGCGAAAAGATCGCGGCCAGCGTGGCCAAGCTCATCAAGGACGGCGACACCCTGCACGTCGGCTACGGTCACATCCCCTACGGGGTGCTGGGCCACCTGAAGAATAAGCGCAACCTGGGCCTGCACACCGAGGTGGTCTCCGACGCCATGATGGAGCTGATCGACAGCGGGGTGATAAACAACCAGGCCAAGAACCACCTGCCCGGCCGTTCGGTGTGCTCCTTTTGCATCGGCACCAGGGCCATGTACGACTACGTGGACCTGAACCCCAACTTCTTGTTCCTGCCCAGCGACCAGGTCTACAACCCCCTGGAGATCGCCAAGAACGACAATATGGTCTCCATCGGCAGCGCCCTGCAGGTGGACCTGTCGGGCCAGGTGTCCTCGGAGTCGGCGGGCTATCACTTCTACTCGGGCATCGGCGGCAGGCTGGACTTCATAAGGGGCGCGGCCATGAGCCGGGGAGGCCGCTCGATCATCGTGTTGCCCAGCACCACCAAGGACGGCAAGACCAGCCGCATCGTGCACCACCTGGCCGAGGGGGCGGGGGTCATCGCCACCCGGGGCGACGTGGACTACGTGGTCACCGAATACGGGGTGGCCTACCTGCACGGCCGCTCCATCCGCGAGCGGGCCCTGGCCCTGATCAACATCGCCCACCCCCGCCACCGGGCCCAGCTGTTGCTCCAGGCCAAGGCCGACGCCTACATCTACCCGGACCAGGTGCTGCACATCTCCGAGGTGGAGCTGTACCCCGAGTGGGCCGAGGCCGAGGTGGCCCTCAAGGGCGGGGTGTCGGTGCACATCCGGCCGGTGAAGCCCACCGACGAGATCTTGATGCAGGAGCTGTTCTACTCCCACAGCGACGAGACCATCTTCAACCGCTACTTCCGCCCGGTGCGGGCCCTGCCCCACACCATGGCCCAGGACCTGGTGAACCTGGACTACACCCAGCAGATGGCCCTGGTGGCCACCACCGGGCCCAGCGGCCAGGAAAAGATAGTGGGAGTGGGCCGCTACAGCCTGGGCGACCCCACCGGCCTGGCCGAGGTGGCCTACACCGTGCACGATCATTTCCAGGGCACCGGCCTGGGCACGGTGCTCCAAGAGCACCTGACCGCCTACGCCAAGAAGAAGGGGGTGCCTGGCTTCTGGGCGGTGTCCTTCGGCTCCAACAAGGCCATGCTCCAGGTTTTCGGCAAGCTGGGCCCCTACAGCCGCACCATCATCGAGCCCGGCGTGTGGCGGGTGGAGCACTGGTTCGACGGGGGCGAGGGATAGGGGCAGTAATAAGGGAATTGTTGGGTTTCGGGCTGGGAAGCCCTCTACCCAACCTACATGGTTTCCAAATACATTTCATTGATAGCGTAGGTTGGGTAGAGCAAAGCGAAACCCAACAATGCCTTTGTTTTCTTTGATCCAGCCATCGCCGTCATCACCAGGAGCATCTTGCAAGAGATGCGAGATGGTGATCCCCGCCTTCCCCCAGGCGGGGAGGGGCCGAGGCATGGCGGGCGGTTGGGTCGTGTATGGCTGGCGCAGGCATGACAAGGGAAGCGGAAGATTGCCACACAGCGGCGGGAAAGCCGCCTTGCCTTCCCAACCTCTTGGCCCGCCGCTGTTCGCAATGACGGCTATTTACTGGATTTGAAATTTGGGAATTCTTGGGTTTCGGGCGGCGCCCTCTACCCAATCTGCACCTGCCCGGCCTCGCAATGACAAATCGCCATGGTTTGGAAATCCTCGCGGGAAGGGTGGGCGGCGCCCAGTAATAGGCGGTTCTCAAGCCGCCGGCGGGCCGGCCTCGTCCAGCACCCGGCGCACCAGGACCGCCAGGTCCCGCATGCGCAGCGGCTTGAACACAAAGTCCCTGGCCCCCAACTCCCTGGCCTTGTAGGCGTCCACCCGTTCGCTGTAGCCGGTGCAGATGATCACCGGCAGGCGCGGGTTTATCTCCAACAGCTCCCTGGTCAACTTTTCGCCGGTCATCCCGGGCATGGTGTAGTCGGTGAGCACCAGATCGTAGCCGCCGGGGTCGGCGCGAAAGGTCTCCAGGGCCTGAATGCTGGAGGTGACCGCGGTGACCCGGTAGCCCAGGCGGCTCAAAAGCTGCCGCCCCAGCTCGGCGATGGGCGCTTCATCGTCCACGAACAACACGCGCTCATGGCCCCGGGGCAGCTCCTGCTCCAGGGGCTGCTCTTGCGCGATGGGGGCGTCCAGCACCGGCAGGTATACCGCGAACAGCGAGCCCTCGCCGGGGCTGCTCTCGGCGGTTATGAAGCCGCCGTGGGCCCGCACCAGACCGTGCACCACCGACAGGCCCATGCCCGTGCCCTTGCCCACCTCCTTGGTGGTGAAGAAGGGGTCGAAGATGCGCGGCAGGTTTGCCGGGCTGATCCCCTGGCCCGAGTCCCGCACGCTAAGGCACAGGTAGGGCCCCGGCGGCATGTCCGGCGATATGTCCTGGGCCAGGGCCTCGGTGACCTCCACCTTGACCAGGCCCACCCGCATTTCGCCTTCGCCGCCCATGGCCTGGGCCGCGTTGCTGCACAGGTTCATGAGAATCTGCTGCACCTGGGTCACGTCCCCCAGGATCACCTCTTCTTGGGCCAGGAGGTTCTCCTTGATTTCCACGCTGCGGGGAATGGAAGAGCGCAGCAGCTTCAGGCCGTCCTCAATCGCCTGGGCCAGGCGTATGGGCTTGGGCTCGTAATCCTGGGCCCGGCTGAAACTCATGATCTGGCGCACCAAATCGGCGGCCCGCTGGCCCGCTTCCATGATCCGGCCCAGGTAATGTTGCACCGGGTGCTCCGGCGGCAGGTCCTCCCGGCTGAGTTCGGCATTGCCTATCACCGAGGCCAGCATGTTGTTGAAATCGTGGGCGATGCCTCCGGCCAGGGTGCCGATGGCCTCCATCTTTTGGGACTGGCGCAGCTCCCGCTCCAGGCGCAGCCTCTCCATCTCCGCCAACTTCTTGTGGGTTATATCCTCGCGGATCAAGACCCCCCCGGACACCTGCCCGTCCTCGAAAAAAGGCTTGCCGTGAAGCTTCTGATAGCCCGGGTGCCCCGCCGCGAAGTGGGGGAAATACACCTCGTCCAGATAGACGGTCTCCCCGTCCAGCACCTTTTTGATCCGCGGCCCTATTCCGGCGGCCACCGTGCCCGGCAGTTCGTAGAACAGCTTGTTCAGGAAAAACTCCCGGCCCAGCTTACCTCTGGCGAAGACTTCCAGGTGCCACTTGTTGACATAGGTGACCCGGCCCTGGGCGTCGAACTGCATTATGGAGAAGGGCGCCTCCTCGGCCAAGATCCGGAAGCGCTGCTCGGCCCGCTTGCGGTCGGTGATGTCGGTGACGAAGGCGTAATAATATTGCAGCTCGCCCTGCTCGTCCATGCCGCAGTCCACCAAAAGCTCCACCGGAACCAGGGAGCCGTCCTTGCGTATGTACTGCTTTTCGTAGCGCACCGGCTTGCCGCTCTTTTGCAGCTCGTCCAGCCGGGCGAACTCCACCTCGCGCCACTGGGGAGGGGTCAGGTCCTGCACCCAGTTGATGGTTTCGATCTCCTGGCGGGTGTAGCCCACCAGATCGCAGAAGGCCTGGTTGATGCGCTGCAGGCTGCCGTCGGCGCCGCCCACCGCCCAGGGCTGGGAGGAGCGTTCCATGAGGTCGGCCATGAACTCGGCCTCCTGGCGGCTCTTGCGCAGTTCATCCTCGGTGCGCGCGATGGTCTTGCCGATGCCCCCGGCCACCCGGAGGGCCACCACGGCCATGACCAGCATCAGGGTCATGGCCGCCAGGGCCGAAAACAGGGCCGGGTTGAGCTCGGAGAGGAAGGGGCGCTGGGCCTCTATGAAGCCGTGCAAAAGGATGAGCAGCAAGGTCAGGGGCAAAAAGGCCCGCAAAATCTGGGCCCGGGGCGAGGAGCCCTCCAGGGGCGCCAACAGCAAAAAGCTCCGGCCGTTCAGGGCCACCAGGCCGCAGCCCAAAGAGGCGAAGGCCGCCGAAGTGGTGGCGGCCATGGGGATGATGTCCCCGCCGTAGAGCAGAGGAGTGCCGTACAGATAGCCGATGATGCTCAAGGCCCCCCCGCCCAGCACCAGGACGGCCAGGACGCCCATCACCTGGGCGGCGGCCCCGCCCCTGCCGGCGTACATGAACATTATCTGGCTGGCTCCGGCCAGGGCGAACAGGACGGCGGTCATGGGGGACATGCGGTTGAGCTGGAATTTGCCCATCATGCCCTGGGTGGAAAACAGGGCGTCCTCGGGATTCAACTCCCAGCTGGTGAGTTGGGAGATCACCGCCAGCAGGTTGACCGCGATGCAGACCGCCAACAGCACCGACACCACGCGGCGGGCCGCGCCCCGCCAGGGACGCCGGGACAGGACCCACAGGTTGGCCCCCATAATCATGAACTGTAGAGCGGTAAGCGAGGCCATGGGGATGTAGCCTTTGCCCAGGCTTCCCCAAAACGGGTCTTCCAAAATCCAGGCGCCGTACCCGGCCAGGCCCAAAAAGGCGGCAATGCCGCCGCCCCAGGCAGCCGTACCCGCCCAGGCGGTCGGGAGTGATATTTGAGGGGCTTTACTCATCACCTTTTTTCTCTGTACATATTACGTTATTTTTTCGGTCATCATAAGCTTATTAATAGGAATATACGCCGGGCGCGACCCGTCCCGGCCCCTGGGCGGCCATATGGCGTTTTCGTAATATTTTTGGGCGAGTGGCCGAATCCAGCGGCGCGGGAGCCCGCCATCTGATATTAAACAGCCCATTCGCAAGTAACTTAGGCACATAGGAGGACGGCTGGATTTTATGAATAAAATCCGCCGACATGAGCATATGAGCAGCAACAAAAAGACGCGGGACGACCTGCGCAACCTGGCCATCGTGGCCCACGTTGACCACGGCAAGACCACCCTGGTGGACGCCATGCTCTGGCAGAGCGGGGTTTTCCGCGACAACGAGCAGGTGGCCGAGCGGGTCATGGACTCCATGGACCTGGAGCGGGAAAAGGGCATCACCATCATGGCCAAGAACACGGTGGTGACCTACCAGGGGGTGAAGCTCAACATCGTGGACACCCCCGGCCACGCCGACTTCGGCGGCGAGGTGGAGCGCACCCTGAACATGGTGGACGGGGTGATGCTTCTGGTGGACGCCTCGGAGGGGCCCCTGCCCCAGACCCGCTTCGTGCTCTCCAAGTCCCTGGAAAAGGGCCTGCCCTTGATCGCGGTGATCAACAAGATCGACCGCCCGGACCGGCGCATCGCCGAGGTGGAGAACGAGCTGTACGACCTGCTCATCGACCTGGGGGCCGACGACGAGCAGCTTGAGTTCCCCATCCTCTACACCAACGCCAAGGCAGGCATCGCCCTGAGCAGCCCCGAGGGCGAGGGCGAAAACCTCAAGCTTTTGTTCGAGGCCATCCTGGAGCACATCCCCGCCCCCACCTACAAGGAAGACGCCCCGCTCCAGTTCCTGGTGACCAACCTGGACTACTCGGACTACGTGGGGCGCATCGCGGTGGGCAAGGTGGTCAGCGGCACCCTCACCGCCGGAGAGCAGATCACCCTGCTCAAGAAGGGCGAAAACGCCGGGAACTTCGGCCTGACCCAGGTCTACACCTACCAGGGCCTGCAACGGCTCTCGGTGGAGGAGGTTAAGGCCGGAGACATCGCGGCGGTGGCCGGGGTGGAGGACGCCTTCATCGGCGACACCCTGGCCGATCCCGACGACCCACGGCCCCTGCCCGCCATCAGCGTGGAGGAGCCCACCATGTCCATGGACTTCTCGCTCAACACCTCGCCCCTGGCCGGGCGCGAGGGCAAGCAGGTGACCACCCGCCAGATCAAGGCCCGCCTGGAAAAGGAGACCCTGTACAACGTCTCCATCCGGGTGGAGGCCAAGACCACCACCGACGCCTTCAAGGTGAGCGCCCGGGGCGAGCTGCAACTGGCGGTCTTGGTGGAGACCATGCGCCGGGAGGGCTTCGAGCTGTCCTTGTCCAAGCCCCAGATCATCACCAAGGAGATCGACGGGGTGCTGACCGAGCCCCTGGAGCTGGCCGTGGTGGACGTGCCCGACGAGTACGTGGGCGTGGTCACCGAGAAGCTCTCGGCCCGCCGGGGCAAGATGAGCAAGATGCTCAACAACGGCAAGGGCCGGGTGCGCCTGGAGTTCGAGATCCCCACCCGGGGGCTCATCGGCTACCGCTCCCAGTTCCTCACCGACACCCGCGGCACCGGCATCCTGACCACCCTGGTGATCGGCCACGTGCGCTTCGCCGGGGAGATCCCCGGCCGCACCAACGGCTCGTTGGTCAGCGACCGCATGGGCAAGGCGGTGGCCTACGCCATCTTCCACCTTCAGCCCCGGGGCTCCATTTTCGTGGAGCCGGGAGACCCCTCCTACCCCGGCCTGATCGTGGGCCAGAACTCGCGCCCGGTGGACATCGCGGTGAACATCACCAAGGAAAAGAAGCTCACCAACATCCGGGCCTCGGCCAGCGACGAGGCCCTGCGCCTCATCCCGCCCCGGCGCTTCACCCTGGAGCAGGCCATGGACTACATCAACGACGACGAGTTGGTGGAGGTGACCCCCAAGTCCATCCGCCTGCGCAAAAAGGGCGAGCTGAAGCTGAGCGGCGCGCGCAAGAATTTGTAAGCCGGCTTCGCCGACAAGTAACAAACTCGGGCTCCCGGTGGTTAAGGCCACGGGAGCCCGAGCCTTTTACAGGACATCGCCCTTGCCAACGAGGCGGTTGGGACATAGGTTGTAGGCAGAAACATCTATATGGAGAGGGGGCTCTCATGAAAAAAACCGTCATGGTCCTGCTGCTCGGCGCGGCCCTGCTGGCCGCCGGGAGCGCCCAGGCCTACACCGTCTACAACCACGTGGACTCACAGATCTGCATCATCGACGCGGGGTACCCGCAGTTCTGCGCCATATCCGTGGCCGCCGGGGGCACCTACTACAGCCAGAAGGGCGATGTCTGGCAGGATGTCTGGGTGGGCTGGGACGGCAAGCCGGGCACCTGCTACCTGAGCGAGAGGATTTTCGCCATACCCCAACAGGGCTCGGCCAAGGTCTACCAGGACAAGGTGGAAACCTTCGCCCAGGACGGCACGCTAAAGGAATCAGTGGGCATCAAACCCCGCGTCTGCGCCAGCCGCAGGGGAAAATAGGGCCAGCCGCCGCTCGCCTTTGTCAAAAAAATCGGGCTCCCGAGGAATCTCCTCGGGAGCCCGCGCCTTTTTTAAGGGTACGTCCGGTTTCGCCGCACCCCACTCAACCAAGGCTATCGCTCAACCGGTAGGCCCTTGCATCCCCCTGGCCCTCCGGGGCCGCCTCTGTTACTCTGGGGCCAAACCCTACCAAGGAGCCCCCCATGACCCGCGCCCTGTTGGTCATAGACGTGCAGATGGAATATTTCAGCGGCGCCCTGCCGGTGACCCATCCGCCGGACAGCCTGCCGCGCATCCTGGCGGCCATGGACGCGGCGGTGGAGCGCGGGGTGCCGGTGGCGGTGATCCAGCACCAGGCCGCCACCCCCGAATCCCCGGTCTTCGCCCCCGGCGGCCCCGGTGTGGAGCTGCATCCCCAGGTGGCGGCGCGCCCCAGAAACGTGTTGATAAGCAAGCACCTGCCCGGCTCCTTCACCGGCACCGAGCTTGGACCCTGGCTGGCCGAGCTGGGCGCGGACACGGTGACCATCTGCGGCTACATGACCCAGATGTGCTGCGACACCACCAGCCGCCAGGCCTTTCACCGGGGCTTGGCCGTGGAGTTTCTTTCCGACGCCACCGGCACCCTGGACCTGGCCAACAGCGCGGGCCGGGTCACCGCCGAGGAGCTGCACCGGGCCATCCTGGTGACCCAGGCGGCCCGCTTCGCCAAAGTGCTCTTCACCCAAGAATGGATCAACTCTCTGGCCGCCTAAGGGGTCCAGGGGTCGGGAGAACGGACAACTTGCTTTACATCTTGGTTACAATCGCCGTCCTGGCCGGACTGGCCACCGGGCTCGGCTGGTGGGGCGCCATGCGCTTCGCCCGCCAGGGCCGCGAGGTCCAGGCCACCCTGGAGCGGGTGGCCGAGGCCCGCAGTTGGCAAGCCGGCGACCTGGAGGCCCTGCCCCCGCCGGTGGCCCGCTACCTGGGCCAGGCCCTGCCCGTGGCCGGCGGCCCCCTGCGCATGACCCGGGCCAAGATGAGCGGGCAGATCCGCTTGCAACCCGAGGGCCCCTGGCAGAGCTGGAGCGGCCGCCAGATATGGTGCCTGCATCCCCCGGCCTTCGTGTGGTCGGCCCGCATGGCCGCCAAGCCCCTGTTGCCGGTATACGTGCGCGACGGGCTCATCAAGGGCCAGGGCGGGATGCTGGTGCGGCTGTGGGGCTGGATTACCTTGGTGCGGGCCACCGCCTCGCCCGAGCTGGACCTGGGCTCGGTGCAGCGCTGGCTGGCCGAGGCCCCCATGTTCCCTCCGGCCCTGCTGCCCGGCCCGGAGCTGGCCTGGCGCGGCGAGGGGGAGAGCGCGGCCACGGCGACCCTAAGCGTGGGCGGTCGCCAAGTGGAGGCGCGCTTCAGCTTTGACAGTGAGGGCCTGCCCGCCGCCTGCCGCATCGAGCAGCGCCCCCGCCAGCAGCCGGACGGCTCCTTCGTCCCCACCCCCTGGCTGGCCCGCTACGGCCAATGGAGGACCCAGGGGGGCATGCTGCTGCCCACCACCTGCGAGGCGGCCTGGCTTTTGGACCAGGGAGAGTTCTGCTACGTGCGCCTGCACATCGACCAGGCCGACTTCTTCTAGGGAGCCGCCGTCGCCTTCCCCGGCGCGGTCCCTGCCGCCGGAAAGCCTGGCGCAACACGGCTTGGTTGTAGTAAATTTGTGCCGCGGTTTTTAAGTCAAAGGAGGTCCCGTGTCGCGTCGTTGGCTGTACATACCCCTCGTCATGCTCGCCCTGCTGCTGGCCGCGTCCTTGGCCATGGCCCAGACCGACTCCGGGATCATCTCCGGCAAGGTGGTGGATCGCTACGGCGCGCCCTTGAAAAAAGCCTCGGTGCGGGCCTCCAATCTGGACGACGGGCTGGTGGTGGAGTCGCTCACCGACGAAAAGGGCTTCTTCCGCATGGACAAGATGAGCGGAGGCACCTACGAGGTGCAAGTCAGCCTGGGGCCGCACGGCATCAACAAGAAAAAGGTGAAGCTGCCGGGCGGCCAGTCGGTCAAGGTGGATTTCGTCTTCGACGTGCGCGAACCCCGCGCCGTGGACCCCAATTATCGGCCCTCCCCGCCTTCCCTGATTTAATACCAGCCAAAAGCAAGCCGCCGGAAGGGACTCCCCTCCGGCGGCTTTTTTTACTTAAGCCAGACACCTCCGGCTACCGGCACAGCCAGCCGCCGGCAGACAAGGCGTCTGGCCAGCGAGGGACGCAGGGGTAGTAGACCTACCCCGAGGACCGAGCGCGGCCAGCAACGCAGTATGCCGGTGGCTGGCGAAGCCGGGCCGATTATTTGCTCATGTCGACCAAAGGCCGTATCTTGGTCACCTCGAACACCACCCCGGCCTTGATGCCGGCAGCGGCTTTTTCGCCCGCCCCGGCGGCCACGGCCTTTTTCACCTGGGCCAGCACCTCGCCCTCACGGTCGATCTGCTTGCACTCCAGGTACAGCCGCCAGCCGGGGGTGGTAAAGCCCACCGGGGCCTCCTTCACGGTGAAGAACACCGCGTAGGGGTTGACCTCCAGGTTGGCCAGGGAACGGTTCTCCATCATGCCCATGATGAGCTGGCCTTCCACGTTCAGGCGGGGGCTGCCGAAATAAGCCGCATTGGGTTTGCCGTCGGCGTCGGCGGTGGCCAGCACGCCCACTCGGCCGGGCTGGTTTATGGTGTTTACAAATTCCTCGTCAAAGTTGGCCATAACTGTTCTCCGTAAGAGGTTCTTGCCGCGGCCATGCAACGCCGCGTCAGTCTCTATATTGTGCCACGATCGCCACTTTGTCTGTAGCCACGGCTACACGACCCGCCTTCTCTCTGCTATGCTGGCTGAATGCCGCCTAGAACCAACATAGATTTGTCGCCCCTGGTGGTGGTGCTGGTGCGCCCCCGCTTCCCGGAAAACATCGGGGCCGCCGCCCGGGTGGTGGCCAACATGGGCCTGGGAGGGCTCAGGGTGGTGGAGCCGGAGCGGGCCTGGGAAGAGCCCATGAACCGCCTGGCCAGCACCTGCGGCCGCCAGGTTCTCAAGACCATGGAGCAGTTCGACCGCCTGGAACAGGCCCTGGCCGACACAGTGGGCGCGGCGGCCACCACCGCCCGCACCGGGTACAAGCGCGGCGAGCTGCTGACCCCCCGCCGGGCCGCGCCGGAGCTGTTGGCCTGGGCGCGGGGAGGCCGGGTGGCCCTGGTGTTCGGCCCCGAGGACCGGGGGCTCACCACCGCCCAACTGGACCGCTGCCAGCTCAGCGTGTGCATACCCACCGACCAGGCCTCCAGCCTCAACCTGGCCCAGGCGGTCATGGTGATGGCCTACGAGATGCGCGTGGCCGCCCTGGAGCGGGAGACCACCCCGGCCGCCGGGCCCACCCCGGCCAGCCACGGCGAGATGATGGGATTGCACCGCCACTTCCTGGACGGCCTGGTGGCCATCGGCACCATCAAGCCCGACAACCCCGAGCACTTCTACCGGCCCATCAAGAACGTCATCGAGCGGGGCCGTCCCAGCTCCCGGGAGGTCCGGGCCATGCGGGGCATCGCCCGCCAGATGCTCTGGCTGGCCGGGCAGGTCCCGGAAAAACCCGATAAAAAAAAGTAGGCCGCCCGCCTAGGGGCGCTGGTGCACCTCCACCGTAAGGTGAGAGATCTGGCCAAAGGCGGCCAGCTTGGCGCGGTAGGCGCCGTTGGGCTGGGGATCGCGGCTGACGATGGAGACGATGGCCCCCAGATGGCCGGGGCCCAGGCGCCACAGATGCAGGTCGCTCACCTTGTCGCCGCCATCTTCCAGGGACTGGCGGATGCGCCGCTCCAGATCGGGCGACAGGTTCATGTCCAAGAGCACCCGGCCCGTGTCGCGCAGCAGGCCCCAGGACCAGCGGGCGATGACCACCGCGCCCACGATGCCCATCACCGGGTCCAGCCACACCCAGCCCCAGAACTTGCCCGCGCTCAGGGCCACGATGGCCAGCACCGAGGTCAGGGCGTCGGCCACCACGTGCATGTAGGCGCTCTTCAAGTTGTGGTCGGTGTCGTGGCCGTGGTCGTGCTTGTGGCCGTCGCCGTGATCATGCTCGTGGCCGTGATCGTGGTGCTCCTCCTTGAGCATCAAGGCGCTGACCAGGTTCACCACCAGGCCGATCACCGCCACCCAGATGGCCTGGTTGAAGGCGATGGTCACCGGGCTGACCAGGCGCAGCACCGACTCGTAGGCCATGAACACCGCGATGAAGCCCAGCAGCAGGGCGCTGGCGAATCCGGCCAACTCGCCCACCTTGCCGGTGCCGAAGCAGAAGCGGGGGTCGGCGGCGTGACGCCGGGCCAGCCAGTAACCCAGGGCGGTGATGGAAAGGGCGGCGGCGTGGCTGGCCATGTGCCAGCCGTCGGCCAACAGGGCCATGGAGCCGAAGATCACCCCGGCGGTCACTTCGATGACCATCATCACCGCGGTGAGGGCGATCACCAGATGGGTGCGGCGCTCGTGGCGGGCCTGGGACGCGCCCAGGAAATCGTGTCCGTGGGTGTAGGGCTTTAGTTCTTCCGGAGTCACGGGCTTGTCCTCTACTTGCTGAACTTGTTGAAGATATCCACCACCTGGCCGATGACGTCGCCCTCGTGGTCGTGGGTCTTGATGGCCGTGGCCACGCAGCCCTTGAGGTGATCCTCCAGGATCACCGCGCCCAACGAGCGCAGGGCCCCGGAGGCGGCGGCGATCTGCTTGAGCACCTGCATGCAGTCCCGGTCCTGCTCCACCATCTTTTTGAGCCCCCGGACCTGGCCCTCGATCCGGTTGATCCGGGCGATCAGCTTGGCATGGTCGTCGCCGCAAAGCGCCATTTCCGCCTCCTCTGAATATACTTATAGTATGTATGTGTATATCGAGGGGCGACGGTCTTGTCAAGCCTCGGCGCGGGCGGGTTGACCCAAATTGCCTGCATGTTTTAGGATGATCTCCTAAAAAGGAGGAGGAGCCATGTTCAGGTCCGCCCTGGTTCTTGCCGTCGTATGCCTGCTGGCCCTGGCCGCCCCGGCCCTGGCCCAGCCCCCCGCCGACGACTCTTTCTTGGCGCCCGGCCCCATGGTCATCGCCCAGGACAAGCAAAAGCCCCTGCGCGACTGCCCCACCGAGCACCGCGAGTGCTACGCCGACGCGGGCAAGGGCGCCTATCTGGGCAAGGCGGCCTGCCCCACCTGCTGGAAGTGGGACGAGATGGCCTGCGATTTCTGCTGGGGCAAAAAGGAGCCGGTGAGCCGCTGCAACAGCGCCTATCCCAAGTGCAACGGCAATTGCTGGTCCTGCGACGGCGGCCGCGACGGCTGCTGCCTGGACAAGGACGGCAACGAGCACGGCAACTGCGACAACGCCTCCAAGCTCAAGAAAGCGGGGGGGTAGCGAGGAATTGTTGGGTTTCGCTTCGCTCTACCCAACCTACGCCATAGCCAAAAAATCTTGCAACCGTGTAGGTTGGGTAGAGGGCATAGCCCGAAACCCAGCACCTCCTTTGATTTTCCCTACAACCCATAGACGTCATTGCGAGGCCGGGCAGCGGCCAAGGCGCGGAGGGACAAGGCGGTCCGGTCTGCCCGGCCGTGGCAATCTTCCGCTTCCTTTGTCATGCCTGGGCAGGAAACCCACCCCCAGCCACCCTTCGCGCTCCGCGACCACCCCGCCTGGAGGAAGTTGAAGATCGCCACGTCGCATCCCTTCCGGGATGCTCCTCGCGATGACGGCTATGGCTGGAGTTGGAAAGGTTCAGAGATTGCTTCGTCGCTGCACTTCTCGCAACAAAAAGCCGCAGGGCGGGGGTAACCCCCGCCCCTACCTAAAGAATCTTTTCCGGGTGTAGGGGCGGGGTTTATCCCCGCCCTGCCTTCTCCCCCCCTTGCCCCGCCCCTCTCCCCCGGCCCACAATCTAAGCAGGGACCAGGGGCGCGGGAAAATCCCCCTTGCCCCAAAAAAACCGTTTCGTAAGCCTGGCCGGGGGGTTGACATACCCCCGGCAATGCTTACCTTATGGTAGGTTTTCGAATAATCCCTTTAAATAAGAGGTTGTATATAAATGCGATTCGATAAATTCACTTTGAAGAGCCAGGAGATCCTCCAGGGGGCCATGTCCCTGGCCGACAAGCGGGGCAACCCCCAGATCGAGCCGGTGCACCTGTTGGCCGTGCTCCTGGAGGTCAGCGAGGAGATCGCCCGGCCGGTGCTGGGCAAGGTGGGGGCCAACGTCAACGCCCTGTTGGGCGAGGTGACCAAGGCGGTGGAAAAGCTGCCCCAGGCCAGGGGAGCCACCGCCCAGGCGCACCTGTCTTCCGAGGCCACCCAGGTGCTCAACCAGGCCCAGGACATCGCCGAGAAGATGCACGACGAGTACGTGTCCGTGGAGCACATCCTGGTGGCGCTCACCGACTCGGACACTCCGGCGGGCAAGATACTCAAGGGCCAGGGCGTGACCACCGACGGCATCCTGAGCGTGCTCAAGGACATCCGGGGCTCCCAGACCGTGACCGACCAGAACCCCGAGGACAAGTACGAGGCGCTCAAGCGCTTCGCCCGCGACCTCACCGAGCTGGCCGCCAAGGGCAAGCTGGACCCGGTGATCGGGCGCGACGAGGAGATCCGCCGGGTCATCCAGATTCTGAGCCGCCGCACCAAGAACAACCCGGTCTTGATCGGCGAGCCCGGCGTGGGCAAGACCGCCATCGTGGAGGGCCTGGCCTCGCGCATCGTGGCCGGGGACGTGCCCGAGGGGCTCAAGGACAAGAAGATCGTCAGCCTGGACATGGGGTCGCTCATCGCCGGGGCCAAGTATCGCGGCGAGTTCGAGGACCGGCTCAAGGCGGTCCTCAAGGCCGTGGAAGAGGCGGCCGGCACCATCATCCTGTTCATCGACGAGATGCACACCCTGGTGGGCGCGGGCAAGGCCGAGGGCGCCATGGACGCGGGCAACATGCTAAAGCCCGCCCTGGCTCGCGGCGAGCTCCGCTGCGTGGGCGCCACCACCATCAAGGAGTACCGTCAGAACATCGAGAAGGACGCCGCCCTGGAGCGGCGCTTCGCCCCGGTGCAGGTGGGCGAGCCCAGCGTGGAGGACACCATCGCCATCCTGCGCGGGCTCAAGGAAAAGTACGAGGTGCACCACGGGGTGCGCATCAAGGACAGCGCCCTGGTGGCCGCCGCCACCCTGAGCGACCGCTACATCACCGACCGCTTCTTGCCGGACAAGGCCATCGACCTGATCGACGAGGCGGCCAGCAAGCTCAGGATCGACATCGACTCCCTGCCCGAGGAGCTGGACGTCCTGGAGCGGCGCATCACCCAGCTCACCGTGGAGGTGGAGGCGCTCAAGAAGGAGACCGACGACGGCTCCAAGCGCCGCCTGGAAAACGTGCGCAAGGAACTGGCCGACCTCAAGGAGGAGCGCGACTCTCTGCGCGCCCAGTGGCAGGCGGACAAGGACATCATCGAGGGCGTGCGCCAGGCCAAGGAGCAGATCGAACAACTGAGCGCCGAGATGGCCCGGGCCGAGCGCAACGGCGACTACAACCGGGTGGCCGAGATTCGCTACGGCCTGCTGCCGGCCCAGGAAAAGGAGCTGGCCGAGCGCCAGGCGAGCCTGGAGGAAAAGGGCGCCATGGTCAAGGAGGAGGTGGACAGCGAGGACGTGGCCGAGGTGGTCAGCCGCTGGACCAACATCCCGGTGGCCAAGCTGGTGGAGGGCGAGCGCGAGAAGCTTCTGCAAATGGAGGAGCGCATCGCCCAGCGGGTGATCGGCCAGACCGAGGCGGTGATCGCCGTGGCCAACGCGGTGCGCCGCTCCCGCTCGGGCCTGCAAGACCCCAACCGGCCCATCGGCAGCTTCATCTTCATGGGCCCCACCGGCGTGGGCAAGACCGAGCTGGCCCGGGCCCTGGCCGAGTTCCTCTTTGACGACGAGCAGGCCATGGTGCGCCTGGACATGAGCGAGTTCATGGAAAAGCACGCGGTGAGCCGCCTTATCGGTGCGCCTCCGGGCTACGTGGGCTATGAGGAGGGCGGCTACCTCACCGAGGCGGTGCGCCGCCGCCCCTACAGCGTGGTGCTCTTCGACGAGATCGAGAAGGCCCACCCCGACGTGTTCAACGCCCTGTTGCAGATATTGGACGACGGGCGGCTGACCGACGGCCAGGGCCGCACCGTGGACTTCACCAACGCCCTGATCATCATGACCAGCAACATCGGCTCGCAGTACATCCAGGACCTGAGCGGCGAGGGCCAGCGCGACCAGATGGAAGATGCGGTGATGACCGCCCTGCGCGGGCACTTCAAGCCCGAGTTCCTGAACCGGGTGGACAACGTGGTGATTTTCCACGCGCTCACCCTGGAGCAGATCAAGAGCATCGTGGGCATCCAGGCCAAGCGCATCAACAAGCTGCTCAGTCAGCGGGGCATCGCCCTGGAGATCAGCGACGCGGCCCAGGGCCATTTGGCTCAGGTGGGCTTCGACCCGGTCTACGGCGCCCGGCCGCTGAAGCGGGCCTTGCAGACCCAGGTCATGGACCCGCTGGCCGTGAAGCTTCTTGACGGCAGCTTTGGCGACGGCGACACCATCGTGGCGGACGTGGAAAACGGCAAGGTGGTGTTCAGCAAGAAGTAGGTTGGGAAGAAAGCACTAAGCCAGATGAAAAGCCGCCCGGTCTCGTTAGAGGCCGGGCGGCTTGTAAAGGCAAAAACGGATTATAGAACAAGGAAATATTTTATGGGCAATGAAAGCCAACAAATCTGCCCTACAAAAGAACAACACCAGCAAATCTTAAAAGAATACAAGCCAATACACATCCAAGAAATTCGTAGGCTGGGAGACAAAGGGCTCGAAATTGGCCTTGTACTATATCGAGTTTTTCTGACCATTTGTGGCGGTGCTTTGGTAATTTCCATGTCTACCTTTAAGGCGGTATTTCCGCATGGTCAGCACCTAGACTTACTGGCCCTTTCTTGGCTCGGGTTCGGCATAACTATTGTCTTGACCCTTGCCGAGGCGCTACTTTCCAGTTATTCGCTACGATTTCAAATAAAATTAATGGATAGATATTTTCGGGAACTGGTCAAATGGCAAGGCGGTGATTACCCGCAACCCAAAAAAACCAAATCTCTATTGTTTATATATATTCTCCAGGGAGCGTTAATTGTTGTTTTCATTCTTTCTTGTGTTTTGATGGGGGCTTTTGTCTATATTAATTATCATATCTAACTGCATATTTGGCTAGGTTGGTCAGTTGAATTAATAGTATCGCCCCGCAACAAAACAAATCGTTCACTGCTATAGCCATCCCGAGTGCAAGACAAGACATCTTTAAGATTGCCACGTCGCGGCGGGAGGGCCACCCTTTCCTTCCCAGCCTCTTAGCCCACCGCTCCTCACAACGACAACTATTTAATAGAAGTTGAGTGGCCCGTACCACCCGGCTCTTGATCCCCCTCCAGCAATAGCTGTCATCACGAGGAGCATCCCGGAAGGGATGCGACGTGGCGAACTTCGCTTTCCCCCAGGCGGGAGGGCTTGTGGCTTGGAAGGCGGTTTGGCCGTGTCGTGTTATCAAAGGCATGACAAGGGAAACGGAAGATTGCCACGGCCGGGCAGACCGAACCTCCCTGTCCCACCGCGCCTTGGCCGCTGCCCGGCCTCGCAATGACGGCTGTTGCTGGATTTGATGTGGGCGTAGCGTGAAGGCCGCTTCCGGGGCGCTGAGGTGATTCGCCGCGCTGTACTGAACCTCTTGCTGCTCCGCTGACGCTCCGCAGCCCCGACAGCAAGCTGTCGGGGTTACCCAAAGAGTAAAGAGCTGGCTCGCGGCGGGAAGACCTTGTCGTTCCCCGGCCTTTTTGCCCGCACCCACGAGAAGGCGAGCTGTCCGGGCCACCCGGGACAAGATGATTTGTTGGGTTTCGCTTCGCTCTAGCCAACCCACGCTTTATCTCTCTCCCCCCAACCACCCCCGCCGGGGTCGCGGCCGGGCCAGCATCTCCCCGCCCCGCCCCGGCCTGCCTCCCTCAAACCCGGTCATTTAATCAACCCACTGTCCGCGTCCCGGCTCAGCGACCTCGCCCCGCCAGCGGGCCTTTCTTGTTTGCCCCAGCCCTTATGCCGGCCCTGAGTGACCCCGACAAAAAAGAGCTCCCTTTTTCCTTTTCCGCCCTTGTTCCTCTTCTCTTCTCCCTCCCCCTTCTACCTACCCGCAGCGCCCCTCCCTGCCCCCCGAAAAACCATCTTGCCCCATGGGCCACAGGGGGTTTATGCTTTTCTTGGCCCCCGCGCCCACCCGGCGGAGGCCCGCCCTTTGCTCCAACCTCCGGGAGGGAGTCATGAAAAAATTGTTTCCGTTTGTGCTGGCCGCGTGCCTCTTGCTGGCGCCCGCCGCGGCGCATGCCTATGCCATCTACAATCACACCGCCTACACCCTTTGCGCCATAAGCACGGCTGGTTCCATTCTCATGACCTGCAAATTCAAGGTTCCCCCCCACAGCACCTACAACGGCGCTCATGGAAGCGGGCTCAAGCACATCAATCTCTATTGGTATGTGACAGATCTCAAGTGCCAGGGCTCAGATGAATTCAGCATCCCCGACGGTGGCTTTGCCCGGGTGTACGAGCACCATGTTGAGATCTACCAGCACAAAGGCGGGGAAATGCCCTCGGTGGAGGTGACTCCCACGGCTTGTAATTTCGAAAAGTAAGGCCTGGGCCCGATAGGAGCCGGCAATGAAGTGCCCCGCCGCCTGGCGCGGCCGGACTTATAGGGCGGCCCGCCAGCATTCTACAATCGGGGCGGTGGGCCATATGCCTTAACCAGGAGGAATCATGAGGGCATTACTGATCGCCCTGCTGTGCGCGGCGGCCCTGCTGCTGGCCGGCACCGCCCACGCCTTTGCCGTGTACAACCACGTTGACGCCACGGTGGACGTAACCAAGGATTGGCGCATGGGCGTCCCCTTGTTCAAGGTGGGGCCCAACGGGACCTACAACGGGGAGCACGGCGCGGGCCTGGACAACGTCTACGTATGGTGGGTCGCCGACAAATTGACCTGCTACGGCAGCGACAACTTCAGCATCCCCAAGGGGGGCTTCGCCCGCATCTACAAGAGCGAGGTGAAGATCTACAACCACCAAAACAAGCACCTGCGTTCGGCGGGGCTGGGCAAGGCGCCCTGCAATTGATCGCCCCCAAGGCTTGCCTCGGGCGGCGCTTTATGCTTCATTAGGGGCCGTGTACAGTGGACCGGTGGCGGCTTTGGCCCCTCGGTCCAGCTCGACCAGAGCCTGCCATAACAACCGGGAGATAACCAAATGAAGCGTTTGTTTATTGCCGCCCTGATCCTGTGCCTGTCCAGCGTGTTCATCGCCGGGTGTTACACCACCGGCAAGATCGCCGGAGACACGGTGCAAGGCGTCCAGGACGGAGCCAAGGACCTGAAAAAGGGCTACGAGGACGGCAAGAAAAACTAAGGCCGGTTAGCGGCGGTCCGGGACCAGCCTCCCGGGCCGCCCGCCCAAGCCGTAAAGGCCCCATCGCGAGTTGCCGGGGCCGCCATTCCCGGCCGCCGAATCGCCAATATTCACCAGGCAATTTGCCGCGCATCCGTGGCCGTGGCCCGCCTTTGCCCGCCGCTGGGCAAGTTGGGCGCGGAGTGAAAGGCATTACCTCATAGACTCTTCGAGCTAATAACTGTTATCATATTTATTGAGTAGGATTTCCCGCTTCCGTCTTTTGCCAATATCAAAATTAGAGAGGCGCCGATGAAACACTTTGGGATTATTTTCATGGCCTTGGCGTTTTGCCTGGCTCTGGCGCCCCTGGGAGCTCTGGCCGCCAATCAGCTTCCCAGCTGCGCCGACCTTGAGCAGATGGCCAACACCCTGGATCAGGTCGCCGACGCCCTGGAAAAAGTAGGCAGCATAGAGCGGGGCAGCGAATTGGACAAAAGCCTGGGCCAACTGATCAACGCCCTGGCCGACGTGGCCAACACCGAGCGCAATCAGGACCTGGCCGACGCGGTGAACGTCATGGGCGGCGCCTGGAAAAAGGACGACTGGGGCACCATGAAAGAAGGCCTGGACGACGTGATAGAGGCACTTGACCAGTTGCTCAAGCGGGACTGCTCCTAACCCTACGGGGCGGCGGGGCGCGCTCCGCCGCCCGCCAAACATCAAAGCGCTATGCGTCCTTCCCTGGCCTTGGCCACCGCCCAATGCTATGCTGAGGAATCAACCAATATCCACAGGCCACCCTCAGCAGGAGCCGAGCATGGGCATCGTCGTTGACCACGAAAAATGCAACAAAGACACGCTGTGCGCCCTGGATTGCCCCATAGGCATCATCACCATGGACGGCCCGGACGGCTTTCCCGCCCCGGCGGAGGGCTTTGATCAGCTGTGCATCAACTGCGGCCATTGCGTGGCCGTGTGCCCCCACGAGGCCTTGAGCCAGGGCGGCATCACCCCCCGCCAGTGCCTGCCCTTGGAGGCTCCGGGCCTCAGCCCCGAGCAGCTGGCCCAGTTCTTCAAGGGCCGCCGCTCCATCCGCCGCTACAAGAACCAACCCCTGGAGCAGAGCACCATCGCCCGCCTTTTGGACATGGCCCGCTACGCCCCCAGCGGCCACAACGTGCAGCCGGTGAAGTGGCTGGTGATCTCGGGCCGGGACCAGCTGATGCACCTGGCGGGCATCGTGGCCGACTGGATGCGCCACCTCATCAAGGAGGAGCCCGAGCTGGCCGCGGCCATGCACCTGGACAACGCGGTGGCGGTGTGGGAATCGGGCGAGGACCGCATCCTGCGCGGTGCGCCCCACGTGGTGGTGGCCTATGGCGAGGCGGAAAACACCATGGTGCCGGTGCCCTGCGTCCTGGCCCTGGGCTATTTGGAGCTGGCCGCCTACTCCCTGGGCCTGGGGGCCTGTTGGGCGGGCTATTTCAACCGGGCGGCGGCCACCTTCCCGGCCATGATCGAGGCCGTCGGCTTGCCCGAGGGCATGGCCCCCTTTGGCGCGCTCATGCTGGGCGTGCCCAAGTACAAGTACCAGCGCATACCTCCGCGCAAGCCCCTGGAGGTGACCTGGCGCTGACCCGGCCTTCCTGGGCGATTATAGGCACAGGGTGACGCATGAGCCGAGGGTCCGGAACCATGGAGCACACCGCCGACCTGGGGCTGTGGGTCCAGGCCGACAGCCTGGAGGAGCTTTTCGCCGGAGCCCCGGCCTCCCTGGCCGAGCTTATGGTCAGCGGGCCGCGCGACGGCGAGTTGGCCTGGCTGCCGGTGAGCTTCCAGGGAGTGGATTACGCCGAGCTTTTGGTGCAGCTATTATCCGAGGTGGTCTACCTGTGGGACGCCGAGGGGCTCTTGACCGTGGCGGCCAAGGTGAGCGAGCTGACCCCCGGCACCCTGGAGGCCCGCCTGGGAGTGATACCGGCGGACCATAATAAGCACCGGACCAACGAGCCGGTCAAGGCGGTCACCTACCATCAGGCCCTGGTGGAGCCCATCGGGTCGCGCTGGCGGGCCGAGGTGGTTTTGGACGTCTAGCGGGCGGCTTCGCCAGACAGCGGGGTGCGGCGTTGCCGACATCGCTCCAAACTCGATGTAGGCCAAGCTACAGCTCCGTTTGTCGCTCGTCGGCGCCTTGCCTGCCGCCGCCTGGCTGTGCCGGGTTTGGTGCGGGCAGTTTCCTTGGTCATCAGCATATTTTCAAACCACTGTGTCGATTCATTACCGCCCGGTTTTGGAACGAGTCATGGCTAAGCTGGAGAAAATAGACAGCTGGCGCTGGCGCATGCCCCAGGAGGGGGAGATGCGCTGCCCGGCGGTGGTCTATTCCGACGGTGAGCTGATCCGCGCCCTGGAGGGCGACGGCACCCTGAAGCAGCTTCGGGGCGTGGCCTCGTTGCCGGGCATAGAGGGCCCGGCCCTGGCCATGCCCGACGCCCACCAGGGCTACGGCTTCCCCATCGGCGGGGTGGGGGCCTTCGACCCCGTCGAGGGCATCGTCTCCCCCGGCGGGGTGGGCTATGACATCAACTGCGGGGTGCGCCTGCTGCGCTCCAAGCTGATGGCCGATGAAGTCGGCGAGGCGCGCCTCACGGCCCTGGCCGACGCCTTGGCCGCCTCGGTGCCCGCCGGGGTGGGCATGGGCGGGGCCCACCAGCTGAGCGACAAGGAGCTGAACCAGATCCTGGCGCAAGGATCCGCCTGGGCGGTGGGCCGGGGACAGGGCGCAGCCTCGGACCTGGAGTTTTGCGAGGCCGAGGGCGCCCTGCCCGGAGCCGATCCCGACGCGGTCAGCGGCCGCGCCATGCAGCGAGGCCGGGGCCAGGCGGGCAGCCTGGGGGCGGGCAACCACTTCATCGAGTTGGCCGTGGTGGAGCAAATTTACGATGACCGGGCCGCCGAGGCCTTCGGCCTTAGCCAGGGCATGCTGGTGCTGTGGCTGCATTCGGGCTCCCGGGGCCTGGGGCACCAGGTGTGCGACGACTACTTGAAGCGCCTGGCCAAGGACCCCGACGCCCTGCGCCCCCCGGACCGCCAGCTCATCGCCGCCCCGCCCGCCAGCCCGGTGGGCCGGGACTACCTGGCCGCCATGGCCGCGGCGGCCAACTTCGCCTTCAACAACCGCCAGCTTCTCTCCCAGGCCTGCCGCGAGGTGCTGGGCCGGGTGCTGGGCCTGGGGCCCGCCGTCCTGGGCCTGGGCCTGGTCTACGACGTGGCCCACAACGTGGCCAAGCGCGAGAAGCACTCGGTGGGCGGCAAGCAAAAAGAGCTGATCGTGCACCGCAAGGGGGCCACCCGCGCCCTGGGGCCGGGACACCCCGAGCTGCCGGGCCGCTACAGGGGAGTGGGCCAGCCGGTGCTCATCCCCGGTGACATGGGCACGGCCAGCTACGTGTGCCTGGGCACGGCCAAGGCCATGGCCGAGACCTTTGCCAGCGCGGCCCACGGCGCGGGCCGGGCCATGAGCCGCACCCAGGCCAAGAAGGCCGCCCGTGGCCGCGACCTGCGGGCCGAGCTGGCCGCCCGCCATGTGACGGTGCGCGCGGCCAGCGGCAAGACCCTGGCCGAGGAGATGCCCGAGGCCTACAAGGACGTGGACCAGGTGGTCCGGGTGATGCACGGGGCGGGCATCGCCACCCTGGTGGCACGGACCAAGCCCCTGGCGGTGGTCAAGGGGTAGGTCAAACCGTCTCCCTTTTTCTGAAATAGACGTCATCGCGAGGAACATCCCGGAAGGGATGCGACGTGGCGATCTTCACTTTCCCCCGGGCGGGAAGGCTCGTGGTCTGGCGGGCGGTTTGGCCTTGTCTCCCGCACGAAAGCATGACAAGGGAAGTGGAGGATTGCCACGGCCGGGCAGGACGGGCAGCCTTGTTCGCCCGCGGCTTTGCCTCTGCCCGGCCTCGCAATGACGGCTATCGGCTGTAAACAAAAAGGACGGCGATAAACAGGGCTGCTGGATTGTTGAGTGCAAGCGCCTGCCGGCGCACCGGGATTGCTTCGTCGCTTCGCTCCGCGCAACCACAAAGGAGCCTGGCGAAGCCGCACAAAAAAAGGGGAGCGTCCTCGCGGACGCCCCCTCCCCCTCGTGGGTTGGCCCCACCCCCCAAGCCCCGCAGCCCAGGGAATGTCGTCGCGCAACCCGTCTCTCCCCCCTCCCGCGCAGGCAAAGCGCCTACGGCAGGGGAGCCTTCCCTCCTACAGAAGGCCTCCGATAACCATCTTCTGCACCTGGCTGGTGCCCTCGTAAATCTGGGTGATCTTGGCGTCGCGCATCATGCGCTCCACCGGGTACTCCCGCACGTAGCCGTAGCCGCCCAAGACCTGCACCGCGTCGGTGGTGACCTTCATGGCCGTCTCCCCGGCGAACAGCTTGCAAATGGCCGACAGGCGCATGGCCTCCACCGGCACCCGGCTCAGATCCTTGGGCACCTGCTCGAACACCGCGCAGGTCTTGTAGACCAGCTGGCGGGCCGCCTCCACTTGGGTGTCCATGTCCGCCAGCATCCATTGCAGGCCCTGGTTCTTGATGATGGCCCGGCCGAACTGCACCCGCTCCTTGGCATAGTCCACCGCGTAGTCCAAGGCCCCCTGGGCGATGCCCAAGGCCTGGGCCGCCACGCAGGGGCGGGTGAAGTCCAGGGTCTTCATCAGGATCTGGAAGCCGTCGCCCTCGTTGCCCAACAGGTTCTCGACCGGCACCTCGCAGTCCTCCATTATCACCTCGCAGGTGGTGGAGCCGTGGATGCCCATCTTGTGCTCTTTTTTGCCGATGCTCAGGCCGGGCGTGCCCTTTTCCACCACGATGATGCTCTGGGCGCCCTTATGGGGGGCCTTCTCCGGGTCGGTCACCGCGGCCACGCAGATGTACTGGGCCACGTCGGCGTGGCTGATGAACTGCTTGGTGCCGTTGATGACGTACTTGTCGCCCTTTTTCACCGCCCGGGTGCGCAGGCCCGCCACGTCGCTGCCCGCCCCCGGCTCGGTGAGCCCGAAGGCCACCAGATGCTCGCCGCTGGCCAGGCCCGGGAACCACTTGGCCTTCTGCTCGGCGCTGCCCGCCAGCATCATGGGCATGGCCCCCAGCTCGTGCACCAAGAGGATAACCGAAGAGCTGGCGCAGACCTTGGCCACCTCCTCCACCGCCAGGGCGAAGGCCAACAGGCCCATCTGGGCCCCGCCGTACTCCTCCTTGAAGTCGCAGGCAAAAAGGCCGTTCTCCCGGAACACCTCCACCGCGTCCCAGGCAAACTCCTCCTTCTCGTCACGGGCCGCCGCGCCCGGCAAAATCTGCTCCACCGCCAAACGCCGCACCGTGTCGCGCAGCATGATTTGCTCTTCGGTCAACCCGTACTGCATGATTCCCTCCACCGTATTGAGAGTGTGCCGGGGGACCCCTTTTTTGAAAAAAAGGGGTCCCCCGGACCCCCTACCAAAAAACTTCGCGCATTATTCCCTTGCGGAATCAGCTCGGCTGATTCCGCAAGGGAATAATGCGGCAGCGCGTTTAAGTTGCATGGCCCTCAAACCCCGGATTGCTTTTGCGCAGCAAAAGCAATCCGGAGAGTTTTTTGAAGGGGGGTTTGGGGGGAAACTTTTTTGCAAAAAAGTTTCCCCCCTCTCTCCCGCTTATTCGTTTTCCACCAGCATGGACATGCCCATGCCGCCGCCCACGCACAGGGTGGCCAGGCCCAGGGTGTTGCCCCGGCGCTTCATCTCGCCCAAGAGGGAGATGACGATGCGCGCCCCGGTGCAGCCCACCGGATGGCCCAGGCCCACGCCGGAGCCGTTGACGTTGGTTATCTCGCGGTTCAGGTCCAGGCCCCGCTCGCAGGCCAGGTACTGGGCGGCGAAGGCCTCGTTGAGCTCGATCAGCTCGATGTCGCCCAGGCTGACCCCGGTTTTCTTCAAGAGCTTCTGGGTGGAGGGCACCGGGCCCCAGCCCATGATCTCCGGGGGGCAACCCGCCGCGGCGAAGGAATGGATCTTGGCCAGGGGGGTCAGGCCCAATTCCTCGGCCTTGGCCCGGCTGGCCACGACGCAAAGGGCCGCGCCGTCGTTGAGGCCGGAGGCGTTGCCCGCAGTCACCGTGCCGTCCTTGGCAAAGGCGGGCTTCAGGCGGCTGAGGTCGCCCATGGCCAGGCCCATGCGCACATGCTCGTCGGTGTCGAACATCTTGAGGTCGCCCTTACGCTGGGGCACCGCGATGGGAATGATCTCGCCCTTGAACTTGCCGGCGGCTATGGCCGCCTCGGCGTTGTTGTGGCTCCTGAGCGCCACCACGTCCTGATCCTCGCGGGAGATGTCGTATTTGCGGGCCAGGTTCTCGGCGGTCTGGCCCATGATGTAGCCCGGAGGGTCCAGCAGCGGCGAGCCCGAGTGCAGCATCTCCCACATGGAGTCGTTGAGGCCCTTGTGGGTCAGGCGGGCTCCCCAGCGGGTGTCGTAGCTAACGTAGGGCGCGTTGGACATGGACTCCACGCCGCCGGCCAGGGCCAGCTCGTACTCGCCGGCCTTGATGTAGGTGGCGGCCATGGCCAAGGCCTGCATGGCGCTGGAGCACTGGCGCTGGATGGTCACCGCCGGGACGTCCACCGGGATGCCCGCCTTGAGCATGGCGGTGCGGGCGGTGTTGGCCTCGTCCGGGCACTGCATGCAGTCGCCCAGGATCACGTCATCCAGCAGGGCCGGGGCCACCCCGGATTGCTCCAGGACCGCCGTCATCACCTGGGCGGCCAGGTCGTGGGCCCGCACCTTGGCCAGGGAACCGCCAAAATCACCGATGGCGCTACGCCCCATGGCTACGATTACCGCGTCGCGCTTGTCCTTCACCTCGTCCCTCCCAGGTACTGGCTATAGGTTTATTTCAGATAGATGGGCAGGATAATACAAGGCGGCATCCAGAGTCAAGCTATTGTTTTTATTAGGTCTATAGCCATAAATCCTCCCGCAACCCCTTGAAATGAATGAGGGTTCAGCCAGTTGGCGCGCTGAATCCGGCCCTGAGAGGCCGCTCGACCCCCAGGGCAGGCCCTTTGACAGCTGGGGAGCGGATTAAATAGAATTTAATCCGGTTGCCCGCCCGCCTGTCCCCGGTTTCTGGCCATGCGCGGCGGTTTTGCCGGGGTTTCCCCCGTGCTGCACTCCCCCTGGCCTTAACTTAGCAAATACACGGGTCATCTAGTTGTTTAGAATCTATTTAAAATGACTGAAACAATTAACTTTAGCTCTGGCGATGGGGCCAGCCCCGGCGTAATCTTTTATAAGAGGGTCGCGGCGACGCGGCCTTCGTGTGTTTTGCCAGCCCGCATATTTCATGGGGGCTGGGTGGCAAAGGGCAACGGCCGATATTCCTAGAGCTGCTATAAAAAGAACACGCTAATTATCTAGGAACAGGTTTGCGTCCATCACCGGCACAGCCAGCCGCCAGCAGACAAGGCGTCTGGCGAGTGAGGACTGAAGGCGTAGCCAGGGCTACGTCGAGGCCCGAGCGTAGCCAGCAACGCCGTATGCCGGCGGCTGGCGCAGCCGGACGCACAGCCCTCATGAAATATGCGGGCTAAATGAACGGATGAAATAAATTGCAACGTCCCTCTTACACCACCACCGGTTATCTCCTGTCCCTGGGCGCCTTCGCGTGGTGGGGCCTGTTCCCCCTGTACATCAAGGCGGTGAGCGTGGCCTCGCCCCTGGAGATCCTGGCTCACCGCATCGTGTGGTGCCTGCCCGTATGCATTTTCCTCATCGCCCTGTGGCGGCAGTGGGGAGAGCTGCGGCGCTCCCTGGCCCAGCCCAAGGTGCTGCTCACCCTCTCGATCAGCGCGGCGATCGTCACCCTGAACTGGCTCATCTACATCTACTCGGTGGAGAGCGATCAGGTGCTGGCCTCCAGCCTGGGCTACTTCATCTCCCCCCTGGTCACCCTGGCCATGGGCATGATCTTTCTGAAGGAGCGCCCCGGCCGCTTGCAGCTGATGGCCATGGGCCTGGCCGCCCTGGGCACCCTGAACGCCCTGCTGCACCAGGGCGGAGGGCTCTGGATCGCCTTGAGCCTGGCCTTTAGTTTCAGCACCTATGGCCTGATTCGCAAAACGGTGAAAATCGAGGCGGTGGCCGGGCTGTTGGTGGAGACGGCGCTCATCACCCCCTTGGCCCTGACCTGGTTGCTGTGGATGGGTTTTCACGGCCAGTTGGTTTTCGGCCAGGGCGGCTGGGGCATCTCCCTCTTGCTGGCCTGCGCCGGAATCATCACCGCCGTGCCCCTGATCTGGTTCACCGCCGGAGCCCGGCGGGTGCCCCTGCACGTGGTGGGCGTCATGCAATACATCGGGCCCAGCATCCAGTTCGTGCTGGCGGTCACCCTGTTCAACGAGGTGATCTCCCCGGCCCGCCTGTTCACCTTCGGCCTGGTGTGGGCCGGAGTGATCCTCTACCTGCTGGCTTCCAGCCCCTGGCTGCGCAAAAAGAAGCAGGATCCCGAGCCCGAAGTCACGCCGGTTTAGAAAATCGCCCGCCCAACAGAAAGGGCCGCCCCCGAGGGGACGGCCCTTTATATTTTTTTGTTGCCGTGGTTAGGCGGGCGAACCCTTGCCGCCCTTGCGGCCGCGCTTCTTTCTCACCAGCCAACCGGCCAGCAGGCCCGAGCCCATCAGGGCCATGGTGCCCGGCTCGGGCGCGGCCTCCGCGCCGCCGCCGCTCACGTAGGAGTCGCTGGTGCCGCCCGCGATGGACTGCACGTGCGCGCCGATGCGAACGTTGCCGCTATTAAGGCCCGCCAGCAGGGTGGCCACGGTAACCCCCTCATTGAGGTCGACGTAGATGGTCAGGGTCTCGTTGGGGTTGATGCCGTACTTGGGCGAGGGGTTCTCGGCCCCCATGGCATAAGAGGTGCTGAAGGAAATGTCCTGACCGCCGGGCAGGCTGCCGGGGTTGGCCCCCGACTCAAACTCCACGGTGCCGGTGTTTTGATCGTTGAGGATCTGATAGCGGGAGATCATCCCGTCCAGGTCCTGGAAATAAATCTGGGTGACCACCGACTCGATGCCGCTCAAGTTGCTGAAGGTGAACTTCAGGGTGGTGGCGCTCACCTGGCTTACGTTTACGTTCAGGTTTACTTGATCCCCCTCGCTGGAGTTGCTGGTGATTCGGTCGAAGCCGAAGTCCAGGGGCGAAATGCTGTCCGCCCAAGCGGTTGGGGCCAACGCCAAAAGACACAAGGCCATGATAAACGGGGCAAGCTTTCTCATGGTCACCCTCTCGTTAAGCGGACTACGCCGGGCGAGATAGATTTAGGAACCACTATTCTTTAGTCCAATACTAATACTTATATTCTATAGTTAAATTTAATCAGTCACCAGGAAAAAGTCCAGGGTGGAGACCACCCGCACGATTTTTATTTCCGGGGTGTTGGCGTCCCGGTTGCGTATGGTGAACAACCCCTGACTGGCCCGGCGGATTCCGCCCACCGCGCTGCCCGAGTCGCGGGCAAACTGCTCGGCCGCGGCCCGGCCGTTCTTGGTGGCCAGGGCGATCATGGCCGGCTTGATCTGGTTGAGCCCGGTGAACAGGAACTCGGCCCCGCGCCCGTAGTCGTAGCTGAGCACGATGCCGTCCTTGACCAACGATCCGCTGTTTTCCATGGCCGCCTTCACCTGGGCCACCTGCTTGGTGGACAGGGTCAGCGAGGCCTCGATCTTGTAGCGGTTGGGGGGCAGGCGGTTGCCGGTGTAGCCCTGGGCGTAGTAGTCGGTCACCCGGGGCGGCGCATCGGAGATTTCCTGGTCCTTGAAGCCCTGGCCGTTGAGGAACTTGCGGATGGCCAGCCGGTCCTTTTCCAGGGCCTGGTAGAGCTGGGGCAGGTTGTTGCCGGTCTGGTTGAAGGTCAGCGGCCAGATGGCCAGGTCGGCGGGAACCTGGCGCTCGGCCAGGCCCTTGACGCTCACGAAACGCTCGGCGGCCTTGACTTTGTACAGGGCCTGGCCCACCGCCAAACCGGCCACGGCCACGCCCAGGCCGATCAAGAGCCCCAACACCAGGGCGGCGGAAAAGGATCTGTCTTTCACGGTGCACTCCTTGAGTTAAGTTCTATCCTCATTATACCCAAGCCAGGCGGCCCGCCGGGAAGCGCGTGACATAATTTACGACCTCAAGAGCGGCTACACTTCGGCGGTGAGCCCCTGGAAGGTGCTGGCGGGCAGGAACTGGTGCTCCTTGATCCGGCGAAACCCGCAAGCCCGCAAGGTGTCGCCTATCTCCGCCCGGCTGGGCAGGGGGTGGAGCCCCTTCAGGGAGCAGTTGACCACGTTCAGATTGGCCGCGGCCAAGTCCTTGCCCTCGCTGTTGAAGTTCATCACTATCGAGAGCATCCCCGAGGGCGCCAGCCGCTTACGCATGTCGCTCAAAATTTCGGCCCGCTCTTCTGCCGTAAAGTAATAGAGCAGGCTGGACATGTTGACGAGGTCAAAGGGTCCGGTGGCCTCTTCAGGGGGGTGGCGGATGTCGCCATGCACGATGGTGAAGCGCTCGCTCAGGCCCCAGGCGGATATATTGTCGCCAGCTTGCCGGGCCACGATTGGGTCTATATCCAGGCCCACGCCGGTGGCCTGGGGATTGACGCTGTAGGCGCTTTGCAGGAAAAAGGCCGAGCCGCAGCCCACGTCCAGGATGCGCAGGCTCTGCTTGCCCGAAACGATAGCCTTGATAAAGTCTCGGACGATCGGCTCGATGCCCTTGGAAAAGCGGGCCACCACCTCGCCGATGTCTTCCAGGTCGTCGCCCAATTCGCCGCCCTTGAGCCTATGGACAAAGTTGCGGTAGGCATCGCAGTAATAACCCACATTGGCCTGGATCATGGCCGCCACCATGTCTCCCTTGGGGTTCACCACCGCCCGGGAGCGCTTGCCTTTGAGAAAATATTGTTGGTTTTTCAACCCCAGCTCCTTGCAGGCCAGCCCCACGTCCAAGAGGGCTTGCAGGAGTTCCATGCGGCTTGCCTGGAGTTTTTGGGCCAGGGTCTCCCTGGTGCCGGGGGCCTCGGCCAAGGCCAGCAACAGGCCCGAGTCGTAGGCGGCATAGATGAAAAGGGTCCTGAGAAAAGCCTGCCAGTCTTTCATGATCGGCAGCATGCCGGGAATCTTGAAAAGGTGCAAAAAAGAAAGAGCGTAGCGCGGGTTCATGGCCTCGCCTCCCCTATGGATGCATCACTACCTATTTCCGCCGTAATCGCCTTATGGTGAATATTTTACTCTTTGAGCTTCGGCTTCCTTGGCCAGGGGCAGGGGCTGTTAAAGATCATACCATTTCAACTCCCCACGGACCGGCCTCCCGCCGGGCCAACCCAAACCTTGAGCTAAGTGCGCGCCCCGGTATAGACTGGGGCTCCCCAGCAAGGAGAACGTAATGGACCACCTCGAGATTTTGGCCCAGGTGCCCCTGTTCGCGCAGATGAAGAAGCGCGAACTCAAGAACATCAGCGAAACCGCCGAGGAGCTCCTCTACGAGCCCGGCGAGATGGTCATCAACGAGGGCGAGCGCGACGGCCGCCTGTTCGTGCTTCTGGAGGGCGAGGTGGAGATCGTCAAGGGCCTGGGCCAACCCGGCGAGCGCCTGCTGCGCCGCCTGGAGCCGGGGGCCTACTTCGGGGAGATGGCCGTTTTGGGCGACGCCCTGCGCACCGCCAGCGTGCGGGCCGTGGGCCAGGCCCGCATGCTCAGCCTGAGGGACTTCAACCTGCGCCAGGCCATGGAGCGCCACCCCTATATCGCCATCGAGCTTCTCAACGTGATGAGCCGCCGCATGCAGCAGATGGAGCAGCGTATGCTCCGGGCGCTGGGGGGCCTGGTGCCCATCTGCGCCAGTTGCAAGAGCATCCGCCAGCCGGACGGCTCCTGGGTGGCGGTGGAGCAATACGTCCAGGAGCACTCCGACGCCGACTTCACCCACGGCATCTGCCCGGAGTGCAAGAAACGCCTATATCCCGAGTACACGGATTAGGCCCGCCAGCAACCAAGCCACGCCAAGGAGCACCGCACCATGAGAATCACCACCCGGTTCAAACAGCTGGTCCTGGCCCCGGAAATACTGGTCTTGCCCGTGGCCCCCGACGCCCTGTGCGCCCGCATCGCCCGCCAGGTGGGCTTCCGGGCGCTGGTTTCGGGCGGCTACTCCCACAGCGCCCATCTCTTGGGCAAGCCCGACGTGAACCTACTTACCGTCACCGAGATGGCCGAGGCCGCCGGGCGCATCGCCGAGGCTTCGGGCCTGCCGGTGATGGCCGACGGCGACACCGGCCACGGCAACGTGGTCAACGTGATGCGCACGGTGCGGCTGCACGAAAAGGCCGGGGCGGCGGCGCTGTTTTTGGAGGACCAGGTTTCGCCCAAGCGCTGCGGCCACATGTCCGGCAAGCGCATCATCCCCGCCGAGGACATGGTGGCCAAGCTGAAGGCCGCCCTGGACGCCCGCCAGGACCCGGACTTCATGATCATGGCCCGCACCGACGCCATCGCGGTGGAGGGCTTCGAGGCGGCCCTGGAGCGGGCCCATCGCTTCATAGAGGCGGGGGCGGACATGATCTTCGTGGAGGCTCCCGAGAACCTGGAGCAGATGCGCCGCATCGCCGCCGAAGTACCGGCCCCCACCCTGGCCAACATGATCCCCGGCGGCAAGACTCCCATGCTCACCGCCGCCGAGCTTGAGGACATGGGTTTCGCCATGGTGGCCCACGCCACGGCCTGCACCTACGCCATCGCCAAAACGGTGCGCGAGCTGCTGGGGCATCTGTTCAAAGAGGGCACCATGGCCGGCATGGAGGACAGCCTCATGGAGTTCGACGAGTTCAACCGCCTGATCGGCCTGCCCGAGATCCGTGAGCTGGAAGCGCACTACTACCATGGCATCGAGGAGGACTGAGCGGGGCCTTGTTTGGCGGAGGGAATTGTTGGGTTTCGCTACGCTCTACCCAACCTACACGATAGCAGGATGAGCGGTGCAGGGGCGGGGTTTATCCCCGCCCTCTTTTATTCAGTAATAGCAGTCATCACGAGGAGCATCTCTTGGGAGATGCGACGTGGTGATCTTCGCCTTCCCCCAGGCGGGACGGCCCGCGCCCCGGCGGGCGGTTTGGCCTTGTCTCCCCACCCCACGCATGACAAGGGAAACGGAAGATTGCCACAGCCGGGCAGGCCGGGCCACCATGTTCCCCCACGCGCTGGCCGCTGCCCGGCCTCGCAATGACAGCCATTGGTTGAATACGGGAGAAAGAATTGTTGGGTTTCGGGCTGCGCCCTCTACCCAACCTACGCCAATACTCATATCTTCGCGGCACAGCCAGGCGGCGCTAGGCGAGGCGCCGGGCAAGCGAGACCCGCAGGCGTATTGTTAATACGCCGAGGAGGCGAGCGACGCCCGCAACGAAGCATAGCGCCGCCTGGCGCAGCCGCCCCCGCCGCTAAATTTCGATCGCGCCCTGCCGCAGCACTTTCGGTGGATCTACTCTCGCGTCAACTACCGTGCTCGCCGGCCCCCCCGGCGTGGGCCCCGAGTCCAGAAGCACCTCGCAGCCCTCCACCAGGGCTGGGTCTAGGTCGGCCGCCTTGTCCGGGGCGGGCTGTCCGCTGAGGTTGGCGCTGGTGGCGGTGATGGCCCGGCCCAGGGCCAGGGCCAGGCCCGCGGCCACCGGGTGGGGCGAGCAGCGCATGGCCACCCCGCCCCGGTGCACCAGGCTGGGGTGCAGCCCGGCCTTGGCCTCCAGCACCAGGGTGAGGGGCCCGGGCCAGTGGCGGGCCATGAGTTGGCGGGCCGCCGGGCTTATCTCCCGGGCCAGGTCCTGGGCCTCCTGGGGGCGGCTGAGGATCAGGCCGAAGGGCTTATTGGGCTCCCGGCCCTTGAGCGCGGCCAGGCGCTCCAGGGCGGCGGGGTTGCTTGCGTCCGCCGCGATGCCGTAGAGGGTCTCGGTGGGGTAGATCACCAGGCCGCCGTCAATAAGCTCCTGGGCGGCCCATTTGAGAAAGACCGGGCTGGGGTGTTCGGGGTCCAGGGCCAGGACCAGGGCCGACATGGGCTGCCTCCTAGGGATCGCTAACGTGTCTTCAGCCTAGCGTGTGCCCCACTCCGCATTATCAAATTGGCCCGCCCGCATGTTTCAGGAAGGCCGGGCGGTGTGGCGCAACGATTTAAAATTAACACATTCCTCAGACCGGCATAGCCAGCCACCGGCAGACAAGGCGACCGGCGAGCAAGGGCCGCAGGCGTAGCCGGAGCGCTACGTCGAGGCCCGCGCGAAGCCGGCAACGCCGTATGCCGGTGGCTGGCGCAGCCGGACGCGCGGCCTTTTTGAAACATGCGGGCTACGCAGGCAAGTCGGAGGTGCAAAAGGCGCACTTGACCGCCTTGATGGGCACCTGGGACAGGCAATAGGGGCACTCCTTGGTGGTGGGCTCGGCCGGGGCCTCCTCCTTCTTGGTCTGCAGGCGGTTCATGCCCTTGACCAGCAGGAACACGCACCAGGCCACGATCAAAAAGCTGATGACCGTGTTGATGAAGGCCCCGTAGGCGATGACCACCGCCCCGGCCTTGGTGGCCGCCTCCAGGGAGAGGTAGGGCCCGGCGGTGGCTCCCTCCTTGAGCACCACGAACAGGCTGGAGAAGTCCACGTTGCCCAGGATCAGCCCGATGGGGGGCATGATCACGTCGGCCACCAGGGATTTCACGATGGTGCCGAAGGCCGCGCCGATGATGATGCCCACGGCCATATCGACCACGTTGCCGCGCATGGCGAACTTCTTGAACTCACCCCACATCAGCTTGCTCCTCTTAGAGTAATGCGTGCTTGGCTCATCTTACGCCCCCCGGCGGAGGCGACGCAAAAGCCCTCCGCCGCGGCGGAGGGCTCTGGTTCCAGGCGAAACCGCCCCCTACCTGGGCGGGCGTTCCTTGGCCTGGTCCACCCGCAAGGGGCGTCCCCCCATCTCCTTGCCGTTGAGGGCGCCGATGGCCGCATCGGCTCCGGCGGATTCCATCTCCACGAACCCGAAGCCCCGCGACCTGCCGGTGGCCCGGTCGGTAACCACGTTGGCGGAGATCACCTCGCCGTAGGCGGCGAAAATCTCCTTCAACTCCTCGGAGGTGGTGGAGAAGGGAAGGTTACCGACAAAGATCTTCTTGGCCATGTCTCTGCAACTCCTTAGCATGGGGCATTGTGCGCCGCCGGGCTCTAATCCGGACGGCATCGCAGCTCCGGGCTGGGCCCCGAACCTGATTTAATTAAATTTTCCTTGAGATCATAGGGCGTTGTCAACCAGCCACTAGGGGCGGCGGCATTATTTATCCCTACCCCAAACAGGGCTTCAACCCTACCCCGGCGGTTTGCTATAATTTCCTCACGGTGACCAGGTTTCAAATCTGAGCGGCGCGCCGCCGTCGTTCCGGGAGGGAATCATGACTCAGTCGGTTGCCTACATTGCCGGGGCTTCGTACTTGGTGGTCTCTTGCGTTTTGGGGGGCACGCTGGCCCGGAGCAAGGGCGACTATTTCAGCCGGGGCATCTGCATCAGCCTGATGGCAGGCATCTTCGCGCCCATCTTCTTCGCTTTCTCACCCCGCAGCCACGCCCGCGAAGGCAATGAAGTGGACCAGCACCTTTGGCACGTGTGGGGGGTGTTTCCCACCATCACCCACGTGGTGGTGATCTTCCTGGTCTGGCTGATCTGGCACAGCTTGAGCACCTAGCCCGCCGACCGCGCAAAGTAGACGGCCAGCCCCCGCACAAGGGGGACCGGCCGTGATTCGCTCTATGGAGTTGTTGGGTTTCGCTCCGCTCTACCCAACCTACGCTATCGCTCAGATTGTATTCGGAACGACCCCTTCTTCAGCGGGTTTGCCAGGCGGCGGCAGGCAAGGCGTCCGCCAAGCGACAGCCGGAGGCGTAGCCTAAGCTACGTCGAGGCTGGAGCGAAGGCGGCAACGCAGCATCCCGGCGCCTGGCGCAGCCACCCCATCCCAGCGGCACAGCCAGACGCCGCAGGGCAAGGCGGCAGGCGAACTAGGGACGCAGGCGTAGTACACCTACGCCGAGGACCGAGTGACGCCGACAACGCAGCCATGCGGGGTATGGCGAAGCCGCTCAGCCCTGTAATTCCGCGTCGGCCTTGCGAACCTTCTCCGCCATCTCGATGCGCCTGAGCGCCAAGCGTCCGGCCAGGTCCTCGTCGCCCAGGGCGATGATCTGGGCGGCCAGGATGCCCGCGTTGTAGGCGCCGGGCTTGCCGATGGCCACCGTGGCCACGGGCACGCCGGGAGGCATCTGCACCGAGGCCAACAGGGCGTCCAGGCCGTTCAGGGGGCTGGCGTTGATGGGCACCGCGATCACCGGCAGGTTGCTCTGGGCGGCCAGGGCCCCGGCCAGGTGGGCGGCCATGCCCGCCCCGGCGATGAGCACCTTGAGGCCCCGCGCCGCCGCGCCGGAGGCGTAGGCCGCGGCCTCGGCCGGGGTGCGGTGGGCGCTCATCACCCGCATCTCATAAGGCACCCCCAGGCCGCTCAGGGCCTTGCCGGTCTCGGCCATGATGTCCTTGTCGTTGGCCGAGCCCATGAGCACTCCCACCAAGGCGCCGCCCGAGGCGGCCCGGGCCAAGGCCCGGTGGCCGATGTCCCGGCGCAGGTACTTGCCTTCCCACTGGATGAGGTCGCAGGCCTCGTAGGCCCGCTCGATGGCCTCGGCCACGCTGTTGCCCAGGGCGGTGACCCCCAGGACCCGGCCCCCGGAGGTGACCAGTTTGCCGTCCACCAGCTTGGTGCCGGCGTGGAAAACGGTGACCTCGCGGCAGGTGGCCGCGTTCTCCAGGCCGGTGATCTGCTTGCCGGTCTCGTACTTGCCGGGATAGCCGCCCGAGGCCAGCACCACGCACACGCTGGGCCGCTCCGACCACTTCACCTCGGCCTGGGCCAGCTTGCCCTGGGCCAGCTTGAGCAGGATGTCGGCCAGATCGGAGTCCAGGCGCACCAACAGGGGCTGGGCCTCGGGGTCGCCGAAGCGCACGTTGAACTCCAGCACCCCCAGCTCGCCGTCCGGGGCGATCATCAGCCCGGCGTAGAGGATGCCCTTGAAGGGATGCCCCTCCTTGGCCATGCCCAGGACCATGGGCCGGATCACCTGCTCCATGACCTTCTCGGCCATGGCGGGGGTGACCACCGGGGCCGGGGAGTAGGCCCCCATGCCGCCGGTGTTGGGGCCGGTGTCGCCCTCGCCGACCGCCTTGTGGTCCTGGGAGGAAGGCATGGTCACGATGGTCTTGCCGTCGGTGAACACCAGGAAGCTGGCCTCCTCGCCGACCAGCCATTCCTCGGCCACCAGGGTGTCCCCGGCCTCGCCAAAGGCCCGCTCCTCCATGACCAGGGCCACCGCCTCCTCGGCCTCGGCGGCGTTCTTGCAAAGAATCACGCCCTTGCCCGCGGCCAGGCCGTCGGCCTTGATGACCAGGGGTCGGTCGGCGGCGCGAACATAGGCCTTGGCCTCGGCGGCATCGGTGAAGACCTTGTATCCGGCGGTGGGCACCCCGAAGCGGGTCATGGCATCCTTGGCAAAGGACTTGGAGCCCTCCAGCTGGGCGGCGTAGGCGCTGGGCCCGGCCACGGCCAGACCGGCGGCCTCGAACTCGTCGGCGATGCCCGCCACCAGGGGGGCCTCCGGGCCCACCACGGTGAGGTCTATGCCCTTTTCCAGGGCAAAGGCCTTGAGCCCGGCGATGTCGTCGGAGGCGATATTCACGCACTCAGCCTCGCCGGTCATGCCCGGGTTGCCCGGAGCGCAGTAGAGATCCTCCACCAGAGGGCTCTGGGCCAGCTTCCATACCAGGGCGTGCTCGCGCCCTCCGCTGCCGATGACCAGTACCTTCATCTCGCCTCTATCCTCGTCTTGCGGCTTCACCGCCCCGGTGGGGCGGCGAGGCCTGGGTTATTTGATCGTTACCGGCGGGTAGTTCTTGATCACGTCCTTGTGCCACTTGTAGGGCGTGGACACGTCCATATCCAGGTTCACATAGCTGCCCGAAAGGCTGATGCCGCCGGGCAGCCGGGCCCCGGCTTGCCAGGAGCCGCCGGAGTAGTAGAAGTACAGCCCGCGCCCGGCATCGAAGTATACCTGGGCCCGGGGCCAGTAACGGTATTGGTGCTTGGCCCGGTAGCCGTGGGCCGGCGCCCAGGGTGGCGGGCCGCCCTTGCCTTGGCTCTGGTTGGTCACCGTGACCCCGCCCACGCTAACGCCGACGCTGACGTCGCCGTTGTCGCCGCCTTTTTTGGCCTGGCCCGGCGGCACGCCGCCGGGAGGCTTGGCACCCACGGGCAGGGATAGGGCCAAAACCAGGGCCGCCAACATTGACGCCGCGAAAAACATACGTTTCATGGGCTTCTCCTTGGCGGACCAGATGGTTTTATAAAAAATCGCCGCCTAGACCTGTTTCTCCAGGTAGTCGGCGATGGCTCCGTCGTAGTGGTTGGTAAGGCGGAAGGCCTTGGCCGCCAGCTTCTTGCGGGTGGCCAGGCTGGTGCCGCCGCCGTTTTCCTGCATATCGGCGATGACCGTGGCGTAGTCCGCCGGGTCGGTGACCACGGTGACGTCGGCGCAGTTCTTGGCCGAGGCGCGGATCAGGCAGGGGCCGCCGATGTCGATGTTCTCGATGGCGTCGGCAAAGGTGCAGCCTTCCTTGGCCACGGTGGCCTCGAAGGCGTAGAGGTTAACGCACACCAAATCGATGGGCGCGATGTGGTGCTCGGCTAACTGGGCCCGGTGCTTGGGGTCGTCGCGGCGGGCCAGGATGCCGCCGTGGACGCGGGGGTGCAGGGTCTTGACCCGGCCGTCGAGCATCTCGGGAAAGCCTGTGATCTCGCTAACCCCGGTAACCGGCACGCCGCCGTCGGCAATGGCCTTCATGGTGCCGCCGGTGGAGATGATGGTAACTCCCATATCGGCCAGGGACTTGGCGAAATCCACCACGCCGCCCTTGTCGGTCACGCTGATGAGCGCGCGCATTATCTTGCGGTCCATTAACTGCCTCCGCTGGTTGAGTATCCCACTTTTCTAGCAGAGTGCCGCCCCAGGAGCAAGGCCGCCGCCATCCTTCTATAATGGGGCCTAACCGGGCTGCCAGGCAAATGGGGCATGAACGGGGCTATACTAAGGGCAGTTATCAAACCCAGGGGAGCGTTCCTTGCAGCTTGAACACGTCGGCCTCGCCTTTTCCTTGACCATCCTGGCCGGTCTGGCCACCGGCCTAGGCAGCGCCGCGGTGCTGGTGGCCCGGCGCACCAACACGGAGCTTTTGGCCCTGGCCCTAGGCTTTTCCGCCGGGGTGATGATCTACGTCTCCTTTGTGGAGATATTGGCCAAGGCCAAGGCGCAACTGGCCCTCACTCTGGGGCCGGGCCCGGCGGGCTGGGCCACGGCGGCGGCCTTTTTCGGGGGCATCGTGTTCATCGGGCTCATCGACCGCCTGGTGCCCGAGGCCGACAACCCCCACGAGGCCCGGCGGGTGGAGGACGTGAACAGCCCGGCGGCCACCCTCCGCCTCAAGCGCATGGGCCTGTTCACCGCCCTGGCCATCGGCATCCACAACTTCCCCGAGGGCCTGGCCACCTTCACCGCCGCCCTGGCCGACCCGGCCCTGGGCCTGGCCATCGCCGTGGCCATCGCCATCCACAACATCCCCGAGGGGGTGGCCGTGGCCGTGCCCATCTACTACGCCACCGGCAGCCGCAAGAAGGCCTTTGTCTATTCCTTCCTCTCGGGCCTGGCCGAGCCCGCCGGGGCCCTGGTGGGCTACCTCTTATTGCGCAGCCTGTTCAGCCCCTCGCTCATGGGCGTCATGTTCGCGGCGGTGGCAGGGATCATGGTGTTCATCTCCCTGGACGAGCTTTTGCCCACGGCCGAGGCCTACGGCCACCACCACCTTTGCATCTACGGCCTCATCGCGGGCATGGGGGTCATGGCCCTGAGCCTGTTGCTGCTGCTCTGAGGTGGTCGGGGCCGGGTATTCCCTTGCCGCTTGGCACGAGCGCGGGGCGGGCACGACACCGCCGTCATCCACCGCCAAATCACCAGCCGCAGACCCAACTTAAGGCCCCTTTCTCCCCCCCCGGCGTCTTGACCGTCCCGCCCCCCGGGATTATGCTGAATAGGGTGTGGAAGGCGCGATTTTGCGCCCTTTGCCCCAGGGAGCGACATCATGCAAAAACCGCCCTTCGCCAAGGCCCTGCCCGTGCTCGTGGCCGCGCTGCTGCTGCTTGTGGCGGCGGCCTGCGGCACCAGCTATGACCAGGAAACCTACGACCAGATCAAGGTGAACATGACCCTCAAGGAGGTTATCCACCTTTTGGGCGAGCCCACCGAGAGCAAGGGCGTGAGCCTGGGCGGGGTCTCGGGCACCTCGGCCACCTGGAAGGACAAACACGGCACCATCAACGTCCAATTCATCAACGGCCAGGTGAAGCTGAAGTCCTTCACCAAGCCAGGCTAGGAGTCCCATGATCCCGGTAGTCGGCATCTGCGGAGCCAGCGGCAGCGGCAAGACCACCCTTTTGGAAAAGCTGCTGCCCGAACTCAAGGCGCGCGGCCTCAAGGTGGGGGTGCTCAAGCACCACGGCCACGGCGGGGCGGTCATGACCCCGGCCGAGTGGCAGGGCAAGGACAGCCAGCGCCTGGCCGAGGCCGGGTCCACCCGGGTGGGCCTGTCCCACGCCGGGGGGGTGTGGCTGGAGGCCTCGGGCCTGGCCGGGGCCGGTCCCCGGGCCCTGGCCGCCCGGCTCATGGCCGGCATGGACCTGGTAATCGCCGAGGGGTTCAAGACCGCGGCCATCCCCAAGATCGAGGTGGTGGCCCCGGACCGGGAGCCGGTGCTGCCCTCCGGGGGCAAGCTGTTGGCCCTGGCCCGGCGGGGGGGCCAGGGGACCGAGGCGGGCCTGCCGGTGGTGGACTCCGACGACCCGGTGGCCCTGGCCGACTTCCTGCTGGAGGCGGTGAAGCCGGTGACCCCGCCGCCGGAACCGGCCAAGCTGTATTTGGACGGCCAGGAGCTTCCCATGAACGCCTTCGTCTCCACCATCCTTTCGGGCATGCTGCGCGGTTTCGTGTCTTCCCTAAAGGGCACCGGCGAGGCCGAAAAAATCGAGGTGCGCCTTGGTTGAGTTGGTCCCCAGCTTCCCCGACGGCACCCCCCTGCCCTCCACGGCCCAGATCATGGAGCTGTGGGACGAGTTCGCCATGCTGGACAACATCCGCCAGCACTCCAAGGTGGTGTGCGGGGTGGCCCTGCGCCTGGCCGACTGGCTGGCCGAATCGGGCTTTATGCTCAACCGCCGGGCGGTTCAGGCCGGGGCCCTGCTGCACGACATAGCCAAGACCATGTGCCTGGGCCAGAAATGCCGCCACGACCTGGAGGGCGGGCGCATCATGGAGGAGCTGGGCTACCGGCCCCTGGCCTACTTGGTGGCCAACCACGTGCTGCTGCCCCCGGACCAGCCCCTGGACGAGACCATGCTGGTCAACTACGCCGACAAGCGGGTGACCCACGACCAGCTGGTGACCCTGCCCGAGCGCTTCGCCTACATCACCCAGCGCTACGGCCGGGGCGACCCGGCCATTGAAGAGCGCATCGCCCTGGGCCTGGAGCGGGCCCAACAGGCGGAGATTCAAATCTTTTCGCACATCGACCACGGCCGCAGCCCGGCGGAGGTCACCCCGAAACCGGTGGAGCTTTAATGAGCCAAAGCGCCCTCAAGGTGGCCCTGATCATGGGCGGCACCTCCAGCGAGCGGGAGGTGAGCCTCAAGTCGGGCCGCGCGGTGGCCAAGGCCCTGGCGGCCCTGCCCCACCAGGTGGAGACCTTCGACCCGGCCACGGACCTGGTGGCCCTGGTGCAACGGGCCGGGGAGTTCGACGTGGCCCTGGTGATGCTGCACGGCCCCGGCGGCGAGGACGGCCGCTTGCAGGGCCTCTTGGACTTGGTGGGCCTGCCCTACCAGTGCGCCGGGGTGCTGGGCTGCGCCCTGGCCATGGACAAGCCCCGCGCCAAGGAGCTTTTCCGGGCGGCGGGCATACCCGTGGCCCCGGACGTGGTGCTGGGGCGCGGCGAGCCCGACCCCGCCGGGCGGGTGATGAAAGAGCTGGGCCTGCCGGTGGTGATCAAGCCCGCCCGGGAGGGCAGCAGCTTCGGCATCTCCATGGTCCATGAAATAAAGGACCTGGCCCCGGCCATCGAGGCCGCCTTCAAGCTGGACCGGGTGATTTTAGCCGAACGTCTGCTGAGCGGCCGCGAGCTCACCGCCGCGGTGGTGGGCAACCGGGAGCTCACCGCCCTGCCCCTGATCGAGATCATCCCCGGCGAACAGTCCACCTTCTTTGACTTCACCGCCAAGTACACCCCCGGGGGCTCCCAGGAAATCTGCCCCGCGCCGGTGGACGAGGCCACCACCAGGCGGGTCCAGGAGCTGGGCGTCGCCGCCCACCGGGCCCTGGGGCTCAAGGGCTACTCGCGCACCGATTTCATCCTCACCGAGGACGGCCCCCTGGCCCTGGAGACCAACACCATCCCCGGCATGACCGAGACCAGCCTGTTGCCCCAGGCCGCCGCCGCCGCGGGCATGGACTTCCCCACCTTTATCGACAAGCTGCTCAGCTTGGCCCTGGAGGAATGAGCATGGCCGCCACCGGCAAGGAGCCTTCCTGCGCCACCTGCGCCCTGAAGCGCTACGCCGAAAAAAATCCCTCATCCATCTGGTCCAGGCTCTGGCGCTGGCACACCGGCTGGTGCCCCGGCTACAAGCGCTATCAGGCCTGGCTGGCCGCCCAGGGCAAATAAACCGCCCCTCTTTAGCCGTGCGCTAACAATTTACCCATCGCCATTATAATCTCTAATGGCCTTGCTTCCTTGGGCCTTACGTGCAAAGATCGTAGTTGGAAAGTACAAATGCTTCCCTGCGCGCACTTCCGCAGGGGGCGGCCTTGAGCAAAAGCAACGCGTAGTTTGCATGTCAACTACACTGATGCCGTAGCTCCTCTAGACGACGCTATCTCCGCTGTGATCGCCTTCTTCTACGCCTAAATCAGCCTCATCCACCGCCCTCTCAGCACCATCGCAGGTCCGGCGCCTGGGCCAGGCGGACTTGGCGGTTATCCAGGACGCCGGCAACCGCCGAACGCGCAGATGGGGCCACGACCAGAAAGGAGGATGGCGATGCAGCAAGCAGAGGCAATGCCGGGAAAGAAGGTGGCGCTGATGGTAAGTGCCCAGGACGCGCCCGCGCTACGCGAAAAGGGCCAGGACTTTTTCAAGGCCCTTAACGGCAAGACCATCAAGCCCAACGATCAGGTGCGCTTCGGTGACGTGCTGCTGTGGGTGGAGGCCACCAAACCCAAGGGGTCGGTGCGCATCGGGCAAAACACCAAGGTGAAGATTTCCATCTCCAAGAAGGAGCTGCGCCCCAGTTGCGCCGCCTGCTCCCAGGAGCAGCAGCAGGGTGAGCTGGTGTGCTCCAACTGCGGAGCCGAGCTGCCGGTGGTCGAGGTCTAGACGCCGCGGCGTCCCCTGGGCGGGCCAACGGTCCGGGGGCCGCCGAACAGCACAGCCAGGCGGCGGCAGGGCTACAAGACCGGCTTTCCCAACCGGCTTTGTCAGGTGTTCGTGGGCAAGGCGTCCGGCGAGCGCAGGCCGTAGGCGTAGCCTAAGCTACGTCGAGGCCTAAGCGATGCCGGCAACACCGCCCACGGGCAGCTGGCGAAGCCGGCCACCCAGCGAAGCCGTCACTAGCGGCCGGAGGCCTTTAACCACGCCGCCGCAACCCACCCCCATATGGCATTAAACAACACCACAAATCCCGGGGTGAGCGAGCCCAGCTCCAGGCCGTAGAGGCCCTTGCCCGCCACGTGGGGAAACACCACCAACAGCCGAACCGCCGTGGGGCCCAGGGAAAACACCAGCCCCCGCCAAAATATCGAGCCCCTGAGCACCGGCAGCACGAACAAAAGCCCCCAGATGCCTCCCCACACCATGCGCTGATAGACCATGGCCGGGCTGAGCGCCGGGGCGATGGCCACCCCCAGGGCGTGGGTGATCCCGGCCATCCCGGCCAGCCACACCACCAGGGCGTTGGCCAGGCCGCCCAGGGTCCCGCCCGCGAATGAATTGCCCAGGTTGCCGGTGAAGGACATGGGAGCCTCCGTGTTGGGGTGATGGCTTTATTTTAGGGGATGGGAGAGGGGTTGGGTAGAGGTGGAAAGGGGACGCGATTTTAAAGGAAGCCGTGCCAGGACGCTCCACCCCTTTTCCCCAAAAGAATAGCCCCCGCCGATCTTGCGATCAGCGGGGGCTTAAAATAATTCCGGCGGCGTCCTACTCTCCCACACTTGAAAAATGCAGTACCATCGGCGCTGAGAGGCTTAACTTCCGTGTTCGGGATGGGAACGGGTGTGACCCTCTCGCTATAGCCACCGAAAACTGTGTTTCCGGCAATAAAATAGAGCGATAAGCTTTTGCGCTGAACAGAGCTTTGACCAAGCCCGATCAAGGATCGAGCGATCATGGATGATTAAAAGTGACCAAGCCTCACGGGCGATTAGTACCGGTCAGCTAAACATATCACTATGCGTACACTCCCGGCCTATCAACCTTGTAGTCTTCAAGGGCCCTTTAGCCTCCGAAGAGGAGGGAGATCTTATCTTGGAGGGGGCTTCCCGCTTAGATGCTTTCAGCGGTTATCCCTGCCGAACATAGCTACCCAGCGATGCCGCTGGCGCGACAACTGGAACACCAGGGGTTCGTCCACTCCGGTCCTCTCGTACTAGGAGCAGCTCTCCTCAAATCTCCTACGCCCACAGCAGATAGGGACCGAACTGTCTCACGACGTTCTAAACCCAGCTCACGTACCGCTTTAATTGGCGAACAGCCAAACCCTTGGGACCGGCTCCAGCCCCAGGATGCGATGAGCCGACATCGAGGTGCCAAACCTCCCCGTCGATGTGAACTCTTGGGGGAGATAAGCCTGTTATCCCCGGCGTACCTTTTATCCGTTGAGCGATGGCCCTTCCATGCGGAACCACCGGATCACTAAGACCTACTTTCGTACCTGCTCGACCTGTCGGTCTCGCAGTCAAGCTCCCTTATGCCTTTACACTCTACGGCTGGTTTCCAATCAGCCTGAGGGAACCTTCGCGCGCCTCCGTTACTCTTTTGGAGGCGACCGCCCCAGTCAAACTACCCACCAGACACTGTTCCCGACCCGGATTACGGGTCTGGGTTAGATTCCTAAGATAGCAAGGGTGGTATTTCAAGGTTGGCTCCACCGAGACTAGCGTCCCAGCTTCAAAGCCTCCCACCTATCCTACACATACTAGCCCAAGAACCAATGTCAAGCTGTAGTAAAGGTGCACGGGGTCTTTCCGTCTTGCTGCGGGTAGACGGCATCTTCACCGCCACTACAATTTCGCTGAGTCCCTGGCTGAGACAGTGGGGAAGTCGTTACGCCATTCGTGCAGGTCGGAACTTACCCGACAAGGAATTTCGCTACCTTAGGACCGTTATAGTTACGGCCGCCGTTTACCGGGGCTTCGGTTCAAAGCTTCTCCAGGCGAACCCAGATAACCTCTCCCCTTAACCTTCCGGCACCGGGCAGGCGTCAGACCCTATACGTCGTCTTGCGACTTAGCAGAGTCCTATGTTTTTAGTAAACAGTCGCTACCCCCAATTCTCTGCGACCCCCTTCAGCTCGGATAGTAAATACCGTCACCAAAAAGGGCACACCTTCTCCCGAAGTTACGGTGTCATTTTGCCGAGTTCCTTAGCCAGAGTTCTCTCAAGCGCCTTGGGATGCTCTCCCTGCCTACCTGTGTCGGTTTGCGGTACGGTCACCAACAATGCTCGCTAGAAGATTTTCTTGGCAGCATGGGCTCAGTGACTTTGCGAGGTAAACCTCTCGTCATCACCTCTCAGCGTTAATGAGGAAACGGATTTGCCTATTTCCTCCGCCTACAGGCTTGAACCGCCACTTCCAGCCGGCGGATCACCTACCCTTCTGCGTCCCTCCTTCGCTCAAACGCACGTTAGTGGTACGGGAATATTAACCCGTTTCCCATTACCTACGCCTTTCGGCCTCGGCTTAGGGACCGACTAACCCTGAGAAGATTAGCTTTACTCAGGAAACCTTAGGCTTACGGCGAGCGGGTTTCTCACCCGCTTTTTCGCTACTCATGTCAGCATACGCTCTTGGGATGGGTCCACTAGTCCTCACGGTCTAGCTTCAACCCCTTACCCAATGCTCCCCTACCGATGGTATTAAACCATCCCGCAGCTTCGGTGGTGTGCTTGAGCCCCGGTACATTTTCGGCGCGGAGCCACTTGACCAGTGAGCTGTTACGCTTTCTTTAAAGGATGGCTGCTTCTAAGCCAACCTCCTGGTTGTCTGCGCATCTCCACATCCTTTCCCACTTAGCACACACTTCGGGACCTTAGCTGGCGATCTGGGTTGTTTCCCTTTCGACGATGGAACTTATCTCCCACCGACTGACTCCCGGGGTAAAAGTTGACGGTATTCGGAGTTTGATTGAGTTTGGTACTCTGTTAGGAGCCCTAGCTCATTCAGTGCTCTACCCCCGTCACTTAATTTCCCGAGGCTATACCTAAATATATTTCGGGGAGAACCAGCTATCACCAGGTTTGATTAGCCTTTCACTCCTATCCACAGTTCATCCAAGCGGTTTTCAACCCACATTGGTTCGGCCCTCCATCCCGTGTTACCGGGACCTCAGCCTGACCATGGATAGATCACCTGGCTTCGGGTCTACTCCCTGCGACTAAACGCCCTGTTAAGACTCGGTTTCCCTACGGCTACACCTAACGGCTTAACCTTGCCACAAAGAGTAACTCGCTGACTCATTATGCAAAAGGCACGCGGTCAGACATGCATTTCCTCAGAAATGCAAACGTCCTCCCACCGCTTGTAAGCAGACGGTTTCAGGTACTATTTCACTCCCCTCACCGGGGTGCTTTTCACCTTTCCCTCACGGTACTGGTTCACTATCGGTCGTCGGCGCGTATTTAGCCTTATGAGATGGTCCTCATGA